>Ga0247841_10000524_pt1 | contig 99087 bp, 72 predicted proteins | sample LaCruzMarch2015__2_FD_192410 | JGI IMG/M metagenome (GOLD analysis project Ga0247841, IMG submission 192410) | Freshwater microbial communities from meromictic Lake La Cruz, Castile-La Mancha, Spain - LaCruzMarch2015_18m | ecosystem: Environmental > Aquatic > Freshwater > Lake | place: Spain...
GGTCACCGAACCCGCCGTGCTTCGCCTCGAGGGGATGTCGGTGATGGCGGACGAGCCGCTGCACCTTACCCAGGGCTGGCAGATGATCGCATATTACCCCCGCCGGGCGGTGAACGTCGCGGTGGCTCTTTCAGGCATCCGCGACCAGCTTCAAGTGGCGAAGAACGGTTACGGGAACTTCTACATTCCTTCGTATAATTTCAATAATATTGGCGACATGCGTGAGGGGCAGGGGTATCAGGTCCGAGTGACAGAAGCGGTCGATCTGGTCTATCAGATGCAGGGCCAGGACCGCGACGCAGTTGCGTACCGTTCGATTCAGGACTACCCGGGGCGCTATCCACTCCATCCGTTGACCGGCGTGAACATGAGTCTGTTGGTAGAGGCTCCCGGCTTGGACGGTGAGATTGGAATCTACGCCAACGGCAAGCTGGTAGGGACGGGCTTACTGGATCGGGGCCGTGCAGGCGTGGCGGTCTGGGGCGACGATCCTTCGACGGTCGAGCGCGACGGAGCAGTCGATGGCGAAGCTCTTGAGGTTCGTTTGCAGGACGGTCGTGGCGAGCGTTGCCTTGAAGCGACGGTTCTGACGGGCGAGCTGACCTACCGGACGGACGGTTTGGCGGTAGTTCGCGCGGAGGAAGGTTCCTCGCCGGAGACGTTTGGCTTGACGGGGGTTTACCCGAATCCGTTCAATGGACGGGCGACGGTTCGGGTGACGCTTTCGGAAGCTGGCAAGCTTCAGTTGGCTCTATACGATCTTGGCGGTCGAATGATTCTTGAGGCGGCGACCGGTCGTTTTGAGGCAGGCAGCCACAGCATCGCGATCGACGCGGGAGAGCTTGCGAGCGGCGTTTACCTGCTTCGCTTGAATGCAGGCGGCAAGACTTCCCAGATGAAGGTCGCGCTGGTGAAGTAAGTCTGAAAGTCAGATAGTCCAAAAGTCAGAAAGCCGCCGATCACAACTGGTCGGCGGCTTTCACGCTCTTTGCCTCTACAGCGTAGCCCGCACTGCTATTATTACGGGGGTAAATTATAGTTGCTGTTGGCGCGTCATTCCCGCGAAAGAGTCTGTCCGAGAATGTAGCGAAGTCGTCATTGCGAGCCTTTCGCCCATTCCGTCGCTTATCGAACAATCAAACTCAAGTGGGCGAAAGGCAAAGCAATCTCAAGTAAAATCAAATCATTGAAAATCGAGATTGCCGCACCCATCACCGTAGACTTAAATCTACTTAGGTTTGTGAGTACGCGGTGATGGGTTCGCAATGACATTCTCGGACAGACTCTTTCGCGGGAATGACGCACCAAGAGACGATAAACTGCCTTGGTTAATAGGGGGTCAGTTTAAATGTAATCACAAGAACTGTGCGGGTTACCTTATAATAGAACAAACGAGACTTATATCCTAAGCAGACAAAAACTGTTTGCGCTATAGCTGATTGACAGCAAAGGGGCTGCTTCACCTATGTGGAGCAGCCCCTTTCTCTCTCGCTCGATCATTCTTCAGCTTTTCTTATCCAACCTCCACTTGACTCCGCCACGACTGGCGATATAGAGGAAGACGAAACAGTATAGAGCAGCTAACTCTCCCTTATTCACTACCGGTAGGAACTGCGCACCAAGTTGCAACTTCCAGTGGAACTGGATGTACGCAACCGCCATAGTCCCACTGGCAAGAAACGCCGCTATACGGGTTTGAAAGCCCAACATTATCAGTAGCCCGCAAACCAACTCAATCAGCCCGCCAAACCAGATTTGAGATCCCATCGCCGGTTGATGGTCGGTGAGAATCCCCAGTATCTTCTGGACTCCATGCAACGAGAACATGAACCCAGCCATGATCCTCATCAGGGCGTAGGCATGGTCTGAAAATCCTCCAAAGCGCTTCATAGGTTCATGCTCACTTTCTTTCGCGAATCAACGCTTGACAGTCTCTATTTCTCTGCCGTTAAACATTCAGCCAACTTGTCGAACGATTCGTTCCATCCGATGATTGCTCCTTCTTTCATCGATTCAGGCATTCCCTGATGGATAGTTCTTGTTTTTGAAAAGGGTCAGTATTTGTATTTGGATTCATTTCTTTCTATTAGGTTTTCGAGCCGCTTCATTTTCATGCAACCGCTCCAGAATGAGTAACCTGACAAGTTCTTCAGGAATCGGATTCTCGAGTGTAAAATGAACGGTCGATTTCGATGTTTCATAACCTGCGACCGCGTCTCGGTGAGCCTCAAGAGTACTACCACTCCAGAGTATGAAACTGCAGTGATGCGTGAATGCGGCAAAACCAACGAGTACCCTGCCTTTATACTTGAAAGCAGGCATCCCGTAACTGATAACCTCGACTGCATCAGGAACGATTGACTTGATTTGAGCACTCAGTCTTTCAAGCGCGAGCCTCTTATCGGCAGGAATTCCGGCCCAGTATTCCTCGAAGTTCTTCGGTTTCACTTCAGTCCAATCCAGTTCTTTTTCGAGGTAATACGAAGCATCTCCACTTTTGTCGGCACAATATTTGGGCTGCTTTAACTGAGCAACCAGACCGCCGCCACTGCAAAAAGGAGTCCGAGCGACTTCTGTAATGTTACAGGCTCCTTGAACGCTACGAACGCCCCAATTGCAGCAGCCGCAATCGAGACAACGGCTACTATCGGAACGTATTTCGAGACATTTAGATCGCCATTAGAAAGAACCCTGCCGTAGGCGAGCATCCCAAGACCGTTGATCGCTCCGGCGAATAATCCTATGGCCAGAATTTTGTAAATCGGCAAGCTGGTCGAGGCAATCTTCGGCGCCGCCTCGAACGAGACAACCAGAAGCGTTCCGAGTGGTATGAGGAACGCGATCCAGAAGGAACCGAGCGTACTGTGCCTCGCGGCGACAGGCCAGAGCCCGAAGAAGAAGCCCGCTAACAGGGAGAGGATGAGTGGATTATTCAAGGAGGTAATCGTGTTGTTATTGGTGATAAGGGAATTAATATAAGGCGTCTTGTGAGTCATAGGGAGCAAGAATCAGATTCCAGAGAAGTTCGGTAAACAAACAGCCCCTCGTTCGGGAGAACGCGAGGCTGTTGTAGTGCTGTCATATTAATCTATTCGAGCGGAATCTTCGCCTTGTTCTGCTCTAACCACGCGTCGAATGTCAGTAGTTCGGGATTGAGTGAACGCGCTACGCTCAAATCCCTGGCCGCCACATACTCTTTCTCAAAGTCGCGCTTGAACTGGAACATATTGCCCATCTCATCGGCGCCGGGAAAGCCAAAGCTGCGGTAAACGTCGGGATCGACCGCGTTGTAGCTGACAGATTGACCGAGAATCTTGGAGAATCCTGCCGCCATCTGATCGCCTGTAACATGCGCGCCGGCGATACCAACCGTCTTACCGATGTACTCTGAGCCCTGCTTGAAAATCCCATACGCGCACTTACCAATGTCCTCTGCTGCGATGCCGGGAAGTCTGGCCGATCCCATCGGGAAAGTGATCGCGAGTTTACCATCGGGACCTTTCTTTGGCCCCAATCCGAAGTAAATGAAGTTGTCCCAGTAAAAGGCGGTCAGCAGCACAGTCACCGGGAGTCCAAGCTTGCGGAAAATTTCATCCGCCTCGCCTTTACCGTCGAAGTGCGGAACGTTGTATTTCTCCTGCAAGACGGGCATCCTTGGATCATCGATAGGGAGGAACCGACGGGTATCTTCAAGCGACGACCAGATGACGTGCTTGACATTTGCCTTTTTTGCCGCCGCAGCCATGTTCGAAGCTTGGGCAATCTCCTGTGCTGCAGAAAAGTGATGCCAGAAGAAAGTCACACAGAAAGCGCCATAGGCTCCTTCAAACGCCTTCTCCAATGATGCTTGATCGTCCACATCGCCCGCCACAACTTCCGCTCCAAGCTGCGCCAGTTCCTTTGTCTTGTCTGAGTTGACATCTCTCGTAATTGCGCGGACGCTGAACTGACTGTTGGGATCGTTTAAAATCGCTCTCGCCAGCCCCCCGCCCTGAGCGCCGGTCGCGCCGGTGATAGCGATGATTTTCTTGGATGACATATATGATATTCCGTATTGATAAAACCGGTAAATAGCTCAAGGGATCAGCGCTCCCTGTTGCTCTGTTTGTCAGAGATACGAACGTCGTCGCAATACATTGACCGTATGACGAACATTTACGTCCTTCGAAAGAACGCTTAGATCCTGCCGCAATAGAATCTCACACTATCAGGATTGCCGCCCGGCTCCCAGAAGACTTCGCCTTTCACGTCTCTCGGTATTTTATAGACGAGTTTTGTGGTCTTGCTCGTAAGAGGATTCATTGGTTCAAAGAACAATCCCCAAGCCGGATCACTAACAGTTTCAGTCTTATCGAATCTGTAAGTCCGGTCTTCGACTTTCATTAAAAGAGAACCTATTCTCGGCGTGCGACTCTCTTTGTCTATGCATTTGATTGTGACGTCGAGAATTACAAACGTATTTCCCGTCCCCGGCGCTTGCTCTGCATAAACATTTGCAGTACCCAGCATTGTGTCGACATGAGCCCGGTTGATGGATATCTCAAAATATCCCACTACTGCTTTCTCCCCAAGCGCTGGGTATTGTGAGCCTCGATCTTCGGCCTCTGGCGATTCCTTATGGAAACCAGTTCTTAGCGTATCTTTTCCGCCCACTTGCTGAGTGGCCAAATCATGGCTTATCAAATCAGCTTGTTGCCTTCTTAATTGAACGACTACGAACAATCCGGCCAAAAGAGCGATGATTGACCCCTTCCAAATCCATGAAATTCTGATTTTCCATCTTTTGAGCACGAACGCAGTTATGGGCGGAAGGAGAATCAATCCGATCAAAAGCAGTATCGTCCCGCTCACCGGATAAGTAAATAAGGCGAACAGACCGCCAAGAAAACACAATCCGCTGATAATCCACTCAGCCAAAGGACCGGCGAATATTTTATGAGGAAACGGTTCCTCTTTCTTAAGCGTTGAACTTTCGGAAACCGCTTGGATTTGGACGCGGTCAGTCACTGTTTCTTCTTGGGAGCCTGTTTGTTCCTTCTTAGAGGCAATGCGTTTCTTGACGACGGGCTTATTCGCCAAGTCAGGCGCGTCGATGCGTCGAGGAATCTGTTCAGTCGGAGTTGACGATGCGTCATCCGCATCTTTGGATTTCTTTGAAGGATCGGCCATTACAGTTCCAGATTTGAGATAGTTGTAAGACGAGGTTGTCGGATTATGATGCTCCTGACACAGGTGATACGCGCGCTCCTCTCATATAGAGCATCTTACGACTGTCAATTGACAGCATTGAAATAATAATGCATGAGGATTAATAGCAAATCAACCTCGACGATGGCGCTAAAAACTATATAACGCTCGACCGAGTACGCCGGACATTATAAAAGGAGGGTATTAACCGGTAGCGATTTAGACTCTTGGAGGGCGGGCATTCCTGACCGCCCTAATCTCAAATCATGCTTAATTTCAGGGCGGTCAGGAATGCCCGCCCTCCAAGAGTCACTACAAGTTAATACTCTCTATAAAAGTATGCATCAACTGAGCTTTTCTCGTTGTTTAGACAGCTCCCTTATAGTTCAGATCAGCAAATACAATGTTACTGCTAATAATCCAAACAGATACAAATCCATTCCAAAATGAGAATCACCTTCTCCCTGAATTGGAAGAAGGTGATTCAATGAGTGCTTCTCTGCCGCTAAGATTTAGCCGCCGCGGTTGTAGTCGTCAGCCTCGTCTTCGCTCAGTTGATACCAATACTCTAACGTATCGGTTTGAGCCGTCACGAGTCGCGTCCACGGCGTATTCGCAGTACGAGTTTGACCACGGAAGGTGTAGGTGCCCTTGAGGTAGTAGGAATGGCCGATATTCAGATCACTGATCATGATTTCGCCTCGCTGAACACTCCCGACCGGACGCCAGCTTGACGTATCGGCGGCGTCAGCAACTTGAATGTAAAGCCCGGAAGAGCGGATTTCCGAAGGATCGCGTCCCTCGGGCATCTTAGCGTAGATGTGACAGTTGACGTTCTTGGTGGTTGGCCACGGCCACGCGCCATCTCCGAAATCAACGGTAGTCTGCAAGTGTCCCATCCAATACGGACCGGCGGTGCTGTCCCCGCTGATGATCCAGAAGGCGACAAGAGACGTGCGAGAATTGGTGGTCATATTGAACTCGAAACTCCGTTCATAATCTTCCTGATTTCGCCAATCCCAGTCGTAGTCATCTCCCTGCTCAGCGAGAGGCTTGAAAGTTATGGTCTTGATGGATTCTCTCGGATCGAATTGGTCGCATAAGTATTTTATCTGGAACTGATGCCCTGCCGCTCCACGCCAACTAAAGTACAGGGTCGTAGAAGGAGTATAAGGTTCGTCGAAACCAAACATACCACCCATATCGTAATCCCATTCGTCATCGCTTCCAGAGATCTGAGACACTCCCTTCCCTAATCCCGGAATTAGCGCGTTTGCCTCGATATCGAAAGTAGCCGTGAAGTTACCGTTCCCATTCGGCCCACTGACAACTCCTTGAAGGAGCCCGGTCCAAGTTCCGCCGTTCCCTCCCGAGAAGATCGTGATCGTGTCACCTGCCGCGATCGCTCGGGCTGACCCCGGATTGAGTGTCCCACCCGGAACTTGAGTTGTGAAGCTGATCGGAGCGTCAATTCTCGCCGCAATACGACCGCTTGCATCGGAAATCATCAGAGAGATAAACGAGAATGGATAAGCGGAGCTGCTATCCCCGGTCTGCAGATTTTCTCTACCACCGGGAAAGTACTTATCAGCAAGTCCCAGTGTATCACTGCGGAGGTCGCCGAAGACCAGTGAAAACACAATGTTTCCGGTGAGGCGATTACCGTTTACGTCGAAGAAACGCGCGCCGCTTGGAATACTGACAGAGGTAGATGACCCATTAGAGGCGTTCGCCGGAGAGGCGACAGTTACAGGCGCCGGAAGCTCGCCGGAAGCAGGGACATTGGCGGTTTCACGATCACCGACCAAACCTGCGGGCAGTTGAGCTGGATCGGTGCTGATCAGTCGAAGTTGAAAAGAGACCTCTTCAGCGCGTGTCAACGAGAAGTTCTTCACCGCAGGGAAGTAACCCGCCGCTGTTGCAGTTACGGTGAATTCAACGGGATTGGCAGAATCGGGTAGAATGGTATCATTTACTGCCATGACGAGAAATCCAGAGGTTGTGGTGATGGTCGTAAGGTTCTCGTTCAGCAGATCGACAATTGCACTCGCATCCGGACCGCCGATTGTAACCTTTACTGGAGATGTTACAATGCGCCCGTTGCCGTCGAGAATCTGACCGCCGAGCACGACGCCGGTTGACGGCATGGTGATACGAACTTCAAGATCAGCGGAGGGATCGGTGACCGAGCAACCGACGAGACCACCGACGAGTAGCGATAGAGACAAGCCCTTAATGGCGCGCGAAGCTATATTAGAATTCATTATGGTTCCGTTGGTTTATGATTAGAAGTGGAATGAGAAGCCGAGCGAGGCGACAATCCACGCTTTGGCTCCTTCGAGGTGCTTTTCGATTTTTTGCCCTTCCGACTCCATCGCGGCCATCATATTGGTTCCCTCAAGCTTGACTTTAGGGGAATTTTGGATCATTGCTCCCAAGTCAACATTAACGCCGAAGAACTTCCCTTTTTCCGTTGAGTTGCCCCATCCGATCCCGATATAGGGAGCCATGGGATCCCAGTCGATGGTCGCCGTGAGCGTTCCCTGGTCTTCCGGGGTGAACGTCCTGCCGCCGGCGGTATAGGATTTCGTCGAGGTGATCTCGGAAACGAAATTGTTGCCGTTGTTGATGATCCCGCCGCTGAGGCGAAATACGCCGTTCCACGGATGGTAATCGAGGATGACTGACCACGAGGACAAATTGATATCCATTGCATACTTCATGTCTTTGTCAGGAATCGAATCATTCAGAGTGTATGTCAGTTGGTTGAATGAGCCGCGAATCGCGAATTTGTAGGGTAAGGATTTACTTAGCTCAACTCCGGCGCCCAGTGAGCCTCCCTTGATTCCAACAGCAATTCCGAGGTCAGCGCGTGCAGTAGAAACCATCATCAGTGAGATCATAGTTACTACAAGAATTAACGTTCTTTTCATTTTCTGCTTACTTTTAGTGGACGAAAATCGAATAGAGAATCAAAGTTAGGTTTTCGGGTTGAGTTTCTCTTCCTATACCTACGGGAAGCAGATTGAAACGTTGGGAAATCGAGGCATGATATTATTTTAGGCAGGCAGTAAGCTGATTTCGTGGAAAGTTTATCGGTTTTCGAGTTCGTCGGAGTTTTCGACGGTCTTGCATAAAAACGCCGGTTCAGGAATGTTCCTGAACCGGCGTTATAAAATCCCCCGCAAACTATCTACTCTCCCACCCCCTCTCGCGAGTAGTACCATCGGCGCGCGTCGTTTTATTTGGAGGTTGGATATGAGTGCCCATCTTCCAATTGACTAAAATCACACATGAGAAGTACTTTTCGAGATTCAAAGGCAGGCATTATTTGGACAAGTCCGAATTTTCAGAGAGCACTTCAATTACAAATGACGAAATAGCATTTGCAGATGGTCCGAAATGTAAATCGTCATGGAATTTTCTCTTATATCTAACCGGTGCTTGAGCATTGTAAATATCTCCAAATCCAGGAACAATAAGCGATTGAGGGGCCGATCCTCCTATATATCCAACGCGGGCAAAGACATTTTTACTGCGCCAATCCATTATTGCAACACAGACTTCATCTTCATAAATGTCGAAAGTCAGTGGTGCCGGAGTGTAATCTCCTTCTTTTGTGTATGTATTTTTTTTTGACGGTAATTCATATATCCAAATTATATAATCCAATTGAGACTGGAGATCGGGCGCTATAGCCATCGTTTTCGTGTTCTTGCAGATATCACTGGTAACGTCCCAGTCAATATTACCCGTATTCGAATTTAAAACAATGAAAGAAATGGCGTAGGTCATTATTCTGGCTTTTCCAGCCGAGGAATCACAGACAGCACCAGTAAAAGGGTTAAAACTTGAGATATATTGATAATGATCTCGATATCCCTTTTCGATGTGCTTTACTAATAATAGTTCAGAGAGAGATGAGATCCAGATACCGACAACAAAGAAAACAAATAGAAATGCAATAGCGAAGTTGCGTCTTCGGTAAAGACTCATCGAAAAGTTCGCGGCATAATAAGATAATGCTATTACGAACGGAAGAATAGTAGCTGATATAGTGTAGGAAATACTTGTTGCGAAGCGATAATAATGATCGGAGATTATTAATGCGGAAAGATAACCGATCCAGTATAAGACGATGTACTGTAAGGCATATTTTCTGATTTCCGCTTTCTTTGGAGCATTCTCCCAATTGGTTTTCTTGCGAGATTCTGCTTCGCTTTCTGGGAATTCCATTAACAAAGCCTCTCTAGAGTTGCATTCGGGGCACCTTTTAGAATAGGACCCAAACAGTCTCCCGCAGATTGTGCATTTGTATTTCATAGTATAATCCGAATTGCTTGCGCAAGAAGATAATAATTGCGCTTTATAATTACAAAATGCAGATATCCATTCCCAATCCGGTCTCAAAGGTTCGAATATATATCATATTTCTTAACGGACTGGAATAGTCTAAATTGAAGGTTCATTTCTAACCTACATGTGAAACATTGAACAACCGGCACTCCAAGATATCTTTAGTGGCCTGAGACTGCGCCAGCGGGAAGTAGCCGAGCAGAGGTTCTCCATTTTACTCAGCAATATCGCTGATTCAGGGCTGCCAACCTAAGTGAATTGAAGACGCCTGCCTTTAGGTTCGGGGATCGGATCGCCGAACTCTTTTGCGGTATCGAGCCAAAGTGTGATGGCTTCCTTCATCTGTTGCAGAGCCTCATCGTAATTATTCCCATGCGCCATACAACCGGGAAGTTCAGGGACTTCGGCGATGTAACAGGCATCGGTTTCGTCCCAGTAAATGATTATCTCATATTTAGGCATCTTGATTGAGCCTCAATTTGTATTTAAGGATAATGCTCCGAATCTGGTGAACTTGGTATGCCTTAGCTTTATCGCCTTCGCGTTGTAGGTTGGTTCGCTCTGGAACGCCAGATTTGCGAAAAATATGATGACTGCCTCGTATTCGTTCGTCGAATCCGAGTTTGTTCATAAGGCGGCAAAGATCATCGAAGGCGATATGGGTGTCCGATTCACCATCTTTAATGATTTCGATCAATTTCTGATACTTGCCCATGTCTTCCGCATTATTGGTGCAGGTTCAATATTTAATTTAAGAAAGAATCCGGCCAAAAACAAACGGGCTTCAAGGATTGCCCTTGAAGCCCGCTTCTAAAAAATCCCCCGCAAACTATCTACTCTCCCACCCCCTCTCGGGGGCAGTACCATCGACGTAAGGCGGCTTAACTTCTCTGTTCGGAATGGGAAGAGGTGGGACCCGCCTGCTGTGGTCTGCGAGGAAAACTCGATATTGTAAAGTGTATATTGTATATTGTAAAATTGCTGTTGACCGCTCATTTTACATTCTACAATTTACAATTTACACTTTTCGGCAAGTCGCGGCGCACAGCCCCGCTGCGCTGGGGGGGGGGTGAACGCAAACGGGACCGGCGCCGCCAAGATCGGGGTGGACTTTAGGCTTTGGACTTTAGGCTTTGGGGGGAATACAGAGTTGCATTATCCTAAAGTCTAAGGCCTAAAGCCTAAAGCCGGAACAAGAAACTCTTGATCATCTGCCATGGACAAAAAATTCGGTCAAGGCTCACGGCCTATTAGTACCACTCGGCTGAACACATTACTGCGCTTGCACCTGTGGCCTATCAACCTCGTCATCTTCGAGGGGCCTTTAGTCAAAATAAATTGATGGGAATCTTAATCTCGGAGTGGGTTTCGCACTTAGATGCTTTCAGCGCTTATCCCTTCCCGACGTAGCTACCCGGCGATGCCACTGGCGTGACAACCGGTACACTAGAGGTCAGTCCATGCCGGTCCTCTCGTACTGAGTACAGATCTCCTCAAGATTCCTGCGCCCGCAGCGGATAGGGACCAAACTGTCTCACGACGTTTTAAACCCAGCTCACGTACCGCTTTAATTGGCGAACAGCCAAACCCTTGGGACCTTCTCCAGCCCCAGGATGCGATGAGCCGACATCGAGGTGCCAAACCTCCCCGTCGATATGAACTCTTGGGGGAGATCAGCCTGTTATCCCCGGGGTACCTTTTATCCGTTAAGTGACGTCAGTTCCATGCCCTAACGCCAGATCACTAAGCCCTGGTTTCCCATCTGCTTGACTTGTTTGTCTCGCAGTTAAGCTCCCTTATGCCTTTACACTCTACGCACGATTACCGACCGTGCTGAGGGAACCTTTGGGCGCCTCCGTTACTTTTTGGGAGGCGACCGCCCCAGTCAAACTACCCACCAGACATTGTCCGCGACCCGGATAACGGGCCAGCGTTAGAATCCCAACAGTTCAAGGGTGGTATTTCTCTTTTTGGCTCCACCACAGCTAGCGCTGCAGCTTCAAAGCCTCCCACCTATGCAACACATGAAAGGTTAAGATTCAATATCAAGTTATAGTAAAGGTCCACGGGGTCTTTCCGTCCTGCTGCGGGTAGTCGGTATCTGCACCGACATTCCCATTTCGCCGAGTCCGTGGTCGAGACAGCGCCCAGATCGTTACACCATTCGTGCAGGTCGGAACTTACCCGACAAGGAATTTCGCTACCTTAGGCTTGCTTGTTACTCTTCGATCACTTGGCTCGAGCCCGATGAATCGGGCTGAACAAGTTCCTGAAGGGGCCGGTCATTTCTGCCGACCTCCCTATGTCGCCATAGGGAACGGACTATATCATTCCGTCTTGCGACAGATCTGGCGTATAGTCTCTGAGGATTCTCCGAATGAATGTAAACATGGTCTCTTCTACGACAAAAAACGACTCATCCTTCCCATTGCTGAGATCGAACAGTCGCTTATCCTATAGGTTATGGAACATGTATTCCGAATTTCACGGAATCGAATCGCCTGCGAGACCTGTTTACGCCGGAGCCTTTCCTGCTGATTGTCTGCGCTCATCGCATTGTCACCAAGAAGTTCGACAGGCGGGGACGCCTATCGTACTAACATGGTAGCGTGAGATACTCAGATGTTCCAGCATTTGGCCAGATTTAATAACGGCCGCAGGATGGTAGCACCCCGTTTTCACCGTTATAGTTACGGCCGCCGTTTACTGGGGCTTCAGTTCGGAGCTTCTCCTCTTGCGAGGATGACCCTTCCCATTAACCTTCCAGCACCGGGCAGGTGTCACACCCTATACATCGCCTTGCGGCTTGGCAGAGTGCTGAGTTTTTAGTAAACAGTCGCCTGGGCCCTTTCACTGCGGCCCCTTACTCCCGTAAGGGGCGCCCCTTCTTCCAAAGTTACGGGGCTAGTTTGCTGAGTTCCTTAACCACGGTTTTCTCGAGCACCTTAGGATATTCACCCCATCTACCTGTGTCGGTTTGCGGTACGAACGGCAAAGAATCTCGCTTAGAGGATTTTCTTGGCAGCGGGATTAGGGCCGGTTTGTGGCTTACGCCTCCCATTCGCATTTCGGCCTTAGAAGGGCGGATTTGCCTACCCTTCCAGCCTACGTGCTTAGACCGCCTAATCCAACAGGCGGCCGGCCTTTCACTTCTGCGTCTCCCCATCGCTCAAACGATTCTCTACCGGTACGGGAATATTTAACCCGTTTTCCATCGACTACGCCTGTCGGCCTCGTCTTAGGGTTCGACTAACCCTGAGAAGATTAGCTTTACTCAGGAAACCTTAGATTTTCGGTGACCGGGTTTCTCACCCGGTTTATCGCTACTCACGCCAGCATACTCTCTTCCGCTTCCTCCAACGCCACTCACATGACGCCTTCATTGGGGGCGGAATGCTCCCCTACCACAGAATGCCCGAAGGCAATCTATCTACTGTTTCGGCAACGGCTTTAGTCCCGCAAATTTTCGGCGCAGGATTACTTGACCGGTGAGCTGTTACGCACTCTTTAAAGGATGGCTGCTTCTAAGCCAACCTCCCGGTTGTCTGGGCGATCCCACCTCCTTCCGCCACTTAAGCCGTATTTGGGGGCCTTAACAGATAGTCTGGGTTGTTCCCCTCTCGACCACGGAGCTTATCCCTCGCAGTCTCACTCCTGCATATCGAGGAATCGGCATTCGGAGTTTAGTAGGGTTCGGTACCGTTAAACGGCCCTAGCCCTTCCAGTGCTCTACCTCCGATCCTGTTAGTGCAAGGCTGTTCCTAAAAACATTTCGGGGAGTACGAGCTATCACCGGGTTTGATTGGTCTTTCGCTCCTACCCACAGCTCATCCAAGGACTTTTCAACGTCCACTGGTTCGGTCCTCCACGACGTTTTACCGTCGCTTCAACCTGGCCATGGGTAGCTCACCCGGCTTCGCGTCTGCCCCACGTTACTAAGCGCCCTATTCAGACTCGCTTTCGCTATGGGTGCGTGTCTTAAACACTTACCCTTGCAACGTAGGAGCAACTCGCTGGCCCATTAAACAAAAGGTACGCCGTCATCCCCCTTGCGGAGGACTTCGACTGGTTGTAGGCGTGTGGTTTCAGGTACTATTTCACTCCCCTCCCGGGGTGCTTTTCACCTTTCCCTCACGGTACTGGTTCACTATCGGTCACACGAGAGTATTTAGCCTTGGGTGATGGTCCACCCAGCTTCACACGGGATTTCACGTGTCCCGCGCTACTTAGGAAACCAAAAGAAGGTTATTCATTTTCGCCTACAGGGTTTTCACCTTCTGTGACGAGCTTTTCCAAAACTCTTCGGCTAACAAATAACTTTGTAACTTCTCGAGGAAACCGTCATTTCCCCTATCGGCTCCTGCAACCCCTGTAGTACAACGCTAACGGGCTTGACATAATACAGGTTTGGGCTGTTCCCATTTCGCTCGCCGCTACTCTGGGAATCACTGTTGTTTTCTGTTCCACCAGGTACTAAGATGTTTCAGTTCCCTGGGTTGGCTTCGCATCGCCTATATATTCAGCGACGGATAACCGGGCATGACCCCGGTTGGGTTGTCCCATTCGGAGATCTGCGGATCTAAGTGTGTTTGCCACTCTCCGCAGCTTATCGCAGCTTACCACGTCCTTCTTCGCCTTCGTGTGCCTAGGCATCCACCGCACGCCCTTTCTAACTTGACCGAAAAAACAAAAAGTGTTCAGGTGTCCAAGTGTGCAAGTGTATAAGTAGCCGAAGCCGCCTTTACACCTGTCCACTTTTCCACTTGATCACTGCTATCTTCCGACCACGGCAGATGATCAAGAGCTTCCTGTTCCAGCGGTTCCCGGGTTACGATCGCTTACGTCCAACATTGAACGGCGTCGCAGCCCCCTCTGGGGAACCTACCCGATCGGTCTGAAGCTTCACGTTTAGACCGACCGAAAATATGTCAAAGAATCTTGTGGAGAATACCGGGTTCGAACCGGTGACCTCTGGCTTGCAAAGCCAGCGCTCTCCCAACTGAGCTAATTCCCCTTGCGCTTTTAGGCTTCAGGCTTTAGACCTTAGGCTTTAGACCTTAGGCTTTAGACCTTAGGCTTTAGACCTTAGGCTTTAGATATAAGATCGGGCGCAAGGATTGACGAACTGGGCCCTGTCACTCCATTTGAGCCCGGCAGTGGGCCTGAGTAGACTCGAACTACCGACCTCGTCCTTATCAGGGACGCGCTCTAACCACCTGAGCTACAGGCCCGAGCGATTTCAGAAGGCGGATTGCGGATTGCAGAGTTAACTCCGAAATCCACAATCCGAAATCCGAATTTCTTGACAGTTGCGCGGGTTGGACGAAAATGCGAAAGCCACATTCCATCGACCTGAAGTAAAGATGGTATTCCGTCGTGAAACGGAGGGGCACCTAAACTTCTTCTCCAGAAAGGAGGTGATCCAGCCGCACCTTCCGGTACGGCTACCTTGTTACGACTTCACCCCAGTCACCGATCTCACCTTCGGCGCCTGCTTCCCTTGCGGGTTGGCTTGGCGACTTCGGGTGCTACCGGCTCCCATGGTGTGACGGGCGGTGTGTACAAGGCCCGGGAACGTATTCACCGCTGCCTGCTGATCAGCGATTACTAGCGATTCCACCTTCATGTAGTCGAGTTGCAGACTACAATCTGAACTGGGGACGGCTTTTTGGGATTGGCTCGACCTCGCGGTTTTGCGACCCTCTGTACCGTCCATTGTAGTACGTGTGTAGCCCTGGCCGTAAGGGCCATGAGGACTTGACGTCATCCCCACCTTCCTCCCAGTTAACCTGGGCAGTCCCGTTAGAGTTCCCAGCATCTTTCGATCTGATGGCAACTAACGGTAAGGGTTGCGCTCGTTGCTGGACTTAACCAAACATCTCACGACACGAGCTGACGACAGCCATGCAGCACCTCTGCAGCACCCTCGAAGGAGTCTCCCTTTCAAGAGATGAGCAGCTGCAATTCCAGGCCAGGTAAGGTTCTTCGCGTTGCATCGAATTAAACCACATACTCCACCGCTTGTGCGGGCCCCCGTCAATTCCTTTGAGTTTCAACCTTGCGATCGTACTCCCCAGGCGGTGCACTTAATGCGTTAGCTGCGACACCGGAGGGGTCGATTCCCCCGACATCTAGTGCACATCGTTTACAGCGTGGACTACCAGGGTATCTAATCCTGTTTGCTCCCCACGCTTTCGCGCCTCAGCGTCAGTGTAAGACCAGAAAGCCGCCTTCGCCACCGGTGTTCTACCTGATATCTGCGCATTCCACCGCTACACCAGGTATTCCGCTTTCCCCTTCTTCACTCAAGAACGACAGTATCAAAGGCAATCTGCAGGTTAAGCCCGCACATTTCACCTCTGACTGATCGTCCCGCCTACGCGCCCTTTACGCCCAGTAAATCCGGACAACGCTTGGACCCCCCGTATCACCGCGGCTGCTGGCACGGAGTTAGCCGGTCCTTATTCGTCGGGTACCGTCCCTCCCACCGTAGTGGGCATTCGTCCCCAACAAAAGAGCTTTACACCCCTAGAGGCTTCGTCACTCACGCGGCGTCGCTCGGTCAGGCTTGCGCCCATTGCCGAATATTCCTCACTGCTGCCTCCCGTAGGAGTCTGGGCCGTATCTCAGTCCCAGTGTGGCTGGTCGTCCTCTCAGACCAGCTACCCATCGTTGCCTTGGTGGGCCGTTACCCCGCCAACAAGCTAATAGGACGCAGTCTCATCCTCGAGCGTCTTGCGACTTTGATCTTCAGAACAACATTCCGAAGACCACATGCGGTATTAGACCCAGTTTCCCGGGCTTGTCCCCCACTCGAGGGCAGATTGACTACGCGTTACTCACCCGTCCGCCACGCTAATAGGGTTCCATTGCTGGTTCCCGTTCACGTTCGACTTGCATGTGTTAAGCGCGCCGCTAGCGTTCGTCCTGAGCCAGGATCAAACTCTCCGTAGTATGATATGGCATCATGGCGTACATTTTCTACGGTTAGGTGGTTTTCGCCTTCACCCAACCGCGCGCAAACTGTCAAAGATCATAGTAGGACGGACACATGTCCGCCTGAAGTTCTCTTATTCGGATCGACTTGCGCCAATCCTCTTTCTACCCGTTCATTCCGCCAGTTCGGATGTCCCGTCGGAAGATTGTTCGGAGCGTCCCGGCGTCGCCGCCCTTCCTCTCCGCCAACCGGTTGCCCGATTGTTCATTACTTTAGACAAAGCAGCGCCTGCCTAAGACACCCCGGAGGATGACTCCGTACAGACGCGTTCAACAATATAAACCGATCTTTTCGCCCTGTCAAGTCTCCTTGAACAGAACGTCCGCTTTTTTTTATTTCAGCGGTGGGTGACCTTAATGATACATTTCGGTCAACCCTATGTCAAGTCTCTTTTTTGCCCCAACCAACTGGGTGCGTTAAAAGACAAGCATCAGTATAACCTCACGCCTTATCAGTGTCAAGCGGCCAATTAGATATTTATGAACTTCGCAAAAAAATGACGAACTGATCGTTCCGCCCAATTGCTCCAGACCTTCTTACGCTTCTTTCAAAACCTAAAAAAAGGCGGCTCCACCGCTTTTAGCACGACTAAAGACTCTTTTTGTATCGCGTGGGGTATGCGTCTCGCTTGTCCATCCGGGTATCTGCACAGCTCTTACGATCTCATTTGAACTGACCCCCTAATAGCTGTGCGGGCTACACAGGCGCTTGTATCTAATCGGGTAATCCGCACAGCTCTCACGATCTCGACAATACTTGCCACTCACCGGCTGTGCGGATTAATTAATCGCCCAAACTCTCCGCCGCACAGCCAATCAGCCCGTCAAATCCTTTGTCCTTCTCAGAGCTGTGCGGCCTACCCAATGGAAGTACGTAAATCCTCGAACACTTATATGGACAAAGGGCACGAAGATCTTCTCCTCGTGCCCTTTGCGTCTTCGTGCTTTCGTGGTGAGATTGCTCACCGGATCGTTAACGCAGCGTAATACCTACGCCGGCTGAATAGCTGTCGTAAGCGCCCATCGAGTAATCGGCGTTGACAGTCAGGAAGGCGAGCTGAATACGACCGCCTACAGTCAGGCGGGAAGTATTATCGCCGTCGAGATCAAATGCGACATGTGATCCGTCAAGCTGCGGATTGCCGGAATTCTCGATCACATAGTCCACCTTGAGATCGCTCGATTCGAGGCCGAATCCTGCATAAGGCGTCACGCTGAGAAGAATGAACCCAAACCGGCGCGACACCTGCACGTTCATCGCAGTGTGATTTGATTCGAGGATTTCTCCAACCTTCAATTGCTGCATAACATACTGGCCAGTGATGTCGATACCGAACAATGGCAGCGGAATCCATTGCGAGATCGAATGCTTAACGCCAACTCCCCAGAATTTCACCTTACCAATATCGCCAGCGTCTATCTCAGGAAGATACCGGACCATCACTTCAGTGCCGAAAATCAAGCCGACTGACACTTGCGGCAGAACCAGCGGAAGACCATCCAGATTGAGTCCGGGAACGGTCGTAATCGCAGGGATGTTGTTGATCGCCTGATTCCACTGCGGTTGCGCGCGAGCAATCGCAATCTGAGCGTCGCTGAAGCCTTTCGCCCGGAGACCCGCTTCGAGTTCTGCATCTGCGCCGGTAGCGGCGATGTTACGAGCAGAGTCCGGTCCGAAAATTGTTGAAGTCTCTCGATCCGGCCAAATGTCGTTGCCATCAAGCCAGACAGTGTCGCTGCTTCCCGGTTGGAAGTAGTCCATCGGAACGCCAATGGCGGTTGGAACAATGAAGTTAAAGAACTTGTCTTCGTCCGGAACCAGCGCTGCAGACGGTTTGACGCTGATATCGAAGCCGAGCAGTTTGTGTGGCTTCGCAGTGTGATAGAGACCTGAGTTCATACAAGTACCGAAGGCAGTCGCCAGCGGCGTCGTATAGCCGATAGCGTTCTCCTGTGCGAGCTTCCTCAATTCTTCCTGGAAATCAACCGCGCCCGCTTGTCCGACCATAGCCGTAACAAGTCCAAGCGCCAATAGAAACGAGAGAAAACGTTTCATTCGGTCCTCCTAAAGGTTCAATGGTAAATTCGATCAATTGTAACTGGAAAGGATACGCACAGACTCCCGGGTTGTGGGAGTCTGTGCGAGGATACTTTTAAGGAAATCTTACGAGACAGTTCGAATCTGTACGACAGGCTTTACAGACTGTCTGAAAATGCGTGATTAGCGCGAAACACCCCTACTGCCAACCCGCCGCGGTTGGCAGATATTGCGCATATACAATAGCTTATACTGTCAACCGCGGCGGGTTGACAGTAGGGGTGGAAGTCATTCCTCTATTCTCGGACAGTCTGTAAAGTATGACGTACCGAAAACTAAAAATCACTTAAACATATAATGCGCCGCAACCTGCGGAATCGGCCCGATGTAATCCTTCTGAGCGACCATTACCAGATCAAATGAGAACCAGATATTCTCCAATCTCTCTGATCTGAACATAAAACCGACGCCGCCGCCGACGGTAAAGAAGTTGTCCTCGATGACATCCGTCGAATCGGAAAAGCCGTACCCTCCATAATAGTATTCTGTGTATCGGTCATAAGTGAAGGCGAATCCAACCGGGACGTACAGCGCCGTCATGCGCGTGTGTTTTAATACGAAAAGGTACTCCGCTCCGATGTTGAAGTAACCGTTCTCTGAGCCTTTCCAGAAAATGACTCCGCATTGGTAGCCGTTCTGATCGTATGGAATCTTCCGGAGGCTGAATCCCTGCCCGCCAATAGGAGCCCATGCCAGTCCCAAGCCGAGACTTGGCGATTCTTCTGCTTTTGCATCGAATGCAAGTGCAACCAGCAAAAGCGCAAGCAGCGCAATTCCAGTTCCTCGCTTCATTTTGAAACCTTTGATTGTAAGGTCATTCAATTATAGTAAACGTGATGCAGACCACAAAAGCGAGCGATTTCCTCACGCTTTCTTCTTAGGCTTGGGTAACAAAGCAAGCCTGAGAACCTCATCCAGACTATCCACAAACTTGAACTCGATCTTCTCCCGAACGATCTCAGGAATTTCTTCCAGATCCGCTCGATTTCCCATCGGGCAGATCACCACATTCATTCGACCGCGCGCCGCTGCGACGGTTTTCTCGCGCAGTCCGCCAATCGGGAGAACCTGTCCTTGCAGAGTGATTTCCCCGGTCATTGCGACATCGTGCCTTACAGGTCGCCCGGTAAAGAGACTCGCCAAGGCCGTCGTTAAGGTGACTCCGGCGGACGGACCGTCCTTGGGCGTCGCGCCTTCAGGAATGTGAAGATGGAAGTCGTTCTTCTTCAGAAAATCCCGATTGATCTTCCAGTGCTCGGCGTGGGCGCGGAGATAGCTCATGGCAATTTCCGCCGACTCTTTCATCACATCGCCAAGCTGCCCTGTTACTTTCATCCTGCCTTCGCCGGGCATCGAGATCACTTCTATCTGTAACATCACGCCGCCAACAGCCGTCCAGGCGAGACCGGTTGCCACTCCAACGCGAGGAGATTTCCCTTGCAGATCCGGAGAAATTCGCTGTGGACCGAGGTATTTCTCCAGATTCCGCGTATTAATGTTGAATTTCTTGGTCTTGGAGCCTGAGGCCACATCGAGCGCAACCTTGCGGCAAACCTTACCAATCGTGCGCTCGAGGGTTCGGACGCCTGCCTCGCGAGTATAGTAAACGATGATGTCTTCGAGAGTCTTATCGGTAAAGACGATCTGTCCCGGCTGGAGCCCGTTTTCGGTAATTTGCCGTGGCACCAGATAGCGTTTGGCGATCATCAATTTCTCAGGTGTAATATACCCGGGCAGCTTAATAATCTCCATACGGTCGCGCAGCGGCGGTGGAATCGTCTCAAGGTAGTTGGAGGTCGTGATGAACATGACCTTCGAGAGATCGAATTCCAGCTCCAGATAGTTATCTGCAAACGCGAAGTTCTGCTCCGGATCCAGCACTTCCAGCATCGCGGACGCCGGATCTCCCCGGAAATCCTGGCCGAGCTTATCGATCTCGTCGAGCATGAATACGGGATTGTTCGTCCCGGCCTTGCGGAGGTTGTGGATGATTCTACCGGGAAGCGCCCCTATATAGGTACGTCTGTGACCGCGAATCTCTGCTTCGTCACGCAATCCACCGAGTGACATCCGAACAAACTTCCGCCCCATCGCTTCCGCGATCGACTTCCCGATTGAGGTCTTTCCGACGCCGGGAGGTCCGGTAAAGCAAACTATGGATCCACGCCCGCCGCCCTTCAACTTCCTCACCGCGAGGAATTCCAGAATTCGATTTTTAACGTCATCGAGACCGTAATGGTCGCGATTGAGTACCTCTCTCGCCTTATTAATGTCGATGGCGTCAGGATCTGAAATATTCCAGGGGAGGCCAAATATCCAGTCAAGATAGGTTATTCCGACCGTGTATTCCGCTGAAGCGGGATTCATTTTGGAAAGACGGTCTATCTCTTTAGCCGCGACTTCCCTAACCCGGTCCGGTGCATCGAGCTTCTTCAGCTTCTCCTGAAGCTCCCGAATTTCCGCCCCTTCCTGATCCTCGCCAAGCTCTTTACGAATCGCCTTCATCTGTTCGCGCAGGAAGTATTCGCGCTGATTCTTCTCTATTTCGCCTGAAACTTCCTGCTGGATCTGCGAACCAAGCTTCAACAAGTTCAGCTCCCGATCCACCAGACGGTTGACAACGCCCAGTCTATCGGAGATCGCTACATTGGCCAGCACTTCCTGTCGTTCGTCGGGTTTAATATTGAGGTTCGCGGCGATGAAGTCGCACATCGATCCCGTATCGCTGATGTTGATCAGCGCCACTTTCATTTCATATGGCAGGTAGGGAGCAATATCGATCACTTCGGCAAAATTGTCCCTTATGCGACGGGCAAGCGCTTCGCTGCGAGTCCCTTTGGCGGCTTCAGTTTCGAGCGGCGTGATTCGAACAACCTTTCCGACGAGCGGATCTGCGATAATTTCATCAAGCCGTACCCGCGACACTCCCTGCATCAGCAAACGGAGACTCCCATCCGGGATCCGGAGCATTTTCGCGATTGTCGCAGAACATCCGATCCTGTAAGGATCATCACTGCGACCGCCAGAATTGTCGGGCAGTCGAAGCGCAACCGCCATCGCTTTGCTCGGCAGGTTCAACGCCTCGTTGACGAGCTTCACCTGTTCGTCGCCGGAAACCATCACGGGTGTGATGACTCCGGGGAAGATCACGAGGTCTTCTGTCAGAAATAAAGGAAGTGACTGAGCTTCAGCGACAGTCTTTGGCGGCGCTTCCTGGATGGCTTCGGTTTTCTTTTTCATGATAATCTCACAGATCTATTTCAACGTCATCTTGCGAACCGCCAATTGGCCCTCGCTTTGGTAGCCGGATTTCGAGAAATCCCTGCGAGTAACTGTTGGTGGCGCGCTCAGGATCAATTCGAGACGGCAGATCTATTTTTCGCTGGAATGGACCGAAGTCGATTTCCATTTTATGATAGTGGCGCTTTTCGTCATTCGACCGTTCTCGCCGGATGCCTCTTATTATCAACAGTCTTTGGTCTTGGAGCGTAAGCTTTACGTCGTTCACCGAGATACCGGCGATGTCCATTACGATCACTACCTCTTCATCGGTCTCGTACACGTCGGTAAGCGGTTTCCACCCCTTTTCAATCGGCATCAACATCGGTCGGCGCGATTTATAAAAGGTGTTGAAGATAAAGTCGAGTTCTTCCGAGAACTCATCGTCCTTCACTAATACCGGATCTTTGAGCTGAACCACGTTGCCTCCTGGCAGCGGTTTAACTTGGAAGCGATAACGTCTATTGACATTTGCTGATTACACGCGTAAAATGTAATGAGTATTTGATCTTAAACTAAAGGTCCCCCTCTGGTAAAAGTGCCCATGGGGCACTGCCGAAAGGCTTAGCCAAGGAGGTCGTTTTTGAGATAGAACCCAAGTTTTGTCATTCTGAAGTCATCGCCGTTCCTGCCTTGAATTACTTGCTGCACTAATCCGGCGATGGCTGAAGAATCTCGTCTCTCATTACTTCTTAGATTCTTCACCTATCGCCTAAACAGATGATAATCTTTTGGGGTATATCACGGCGATAGGTTCAGAATGACAGTGCAGGGAGTCCCACCTCTCCCTATTCCTCGTCATCTTCCATAGTATATACCTGAACGGGGATGTTTTCCAACATTATGTCTTCCCCGAGTATATTAAGATAATCATGAAGCCGCAAAATTACTTCATTCGCAACAGTAATCCTCATAATTTCGCTTCGCAGTCGCGCCCCGCCCGGCCAGCCGTGAGTAATCCACCCAACTTGCTTGCGCATCCGAAATACGGCTGTCTTTTCACCGAATACTCCCACCATCATCCGGTACTGATCTTCGATAACAGCGATCTTCTCTTCGAATGAAGGTTCGTCTAACTGAACACCGGGAAAAAGTCCATCCTTCATAGAGGCGAAAAGCCACGGTCGTCCTTGCGCCCAGCGAGCGATCATCACCCGGTCACAGCCAGTCTCCGCGATCATGCGGGCAGCGTCTTCGACGCAGAAAACATCTCCATTCCCGATTACTGGCAAATGAGGAACAGCTTCACGAACTCGCCGGATCGGCTCCCAATCTGCTTTAGTTCCCTTTGCCTTTCTGACATATCGTCCATGCACTGCGATCAAGACTGCTCCGGCATCGGCGGCGGCTTTCGCTGCGTCGATAACAGTCTCAACGCCGGGCCAGTATCCCGTCCTTAATTTCACTGAAACAGGTATCCCGGACTTCCCCGCCGCCTCTACCATCCTGCCTATCAGCGCGGGATCCTGCATCAAAGCCCCGCCGCAACCCTTAGTCACAAACTTCTTTACCGGACAACCGCAATTAATATCGATGAGATCCGGTCGAAAAAGCTCGGCGACGACTGCTGCGGCTTCTCCGATCTGATCTGCCTCCGACCCGAAGAGTTGCAGAGCGATCGGGCGTTCTTCTTCGTCAAAACGACAATAATCGAGGCTGTTCTTGCCGCGACGACGGAGGCCTTCAGCTGAGATGCATTCGCTGTAAAGTAAGCCTGATCCATAGCGGCGGCTGATTCTTCGGTAGGGAGAATCCGTGATTCCGGCCATCGGAGCGAGTATCGCTCCATAAGGAAGTTCCCATCCGTTGATGATCCAACGCGTTGGTTGTTGATTTTGGGAAATCGTTGCTGTATATTTTGTGTCTTGATTCAAAGGGGGGTTGTTTCGTCTTTTTTGTCGTGCGTTCGAAGCACGGCGTTAAGGTAATATGCGGCCGGGGGTTTTCTCTGCGTCGCGAAGCTGGATTGCTTATGTCAAGGAAATGCGCCCTTACCGGTCGGGGGCCACACGTCGGTCACAATGTCAGCCACGCTCACAATGTGAGCTTACGTCGCTGGGATATCAACTTGCAGAAGGTGCGCGTCCTGATCGACGGCCGCCCGGTACGCATTCGTGTCAGCACCCGCGCTATCAAGTCCGGGCTGATCGTTCGTCCGCCGTTTGTCATCAAGCAGCGCAAGCCGAAGGAAATTCGTCCGGTGGTCGTCAGCAAAACGGCAATCATTCAGGATGAAGAACCGGTCGCCTCCTTCTTCTCTGACTCCAGCATCATCGGTAGAATCTTCAAGCCGAAACCGAAAACTGAACCGACAGGGCCCGTTCCCGGCGTCGATATTCCCGCGTTCGATGCTCCTGAACCGACTTATGGCGCTGAACTTGATGGAAGTCGTCGTAACGACGGCAATCAACGCCAGGGCGGCAAAGGCAATTCCAGAGATAAGGATAAAAGATCCCGCCGTTAAGGCGGTCAATGCACGATTCTATGATAGCGGCGCTGAGAAATCAGCGCCGCTGGTCATTTTGAGAATCTGGTCGTTACTGTAAAAAGTGCATCGGAAGATGTCTGATCGCCCCTTATCCTACTACCAACCCGCCGCGGTTGGTAGAGCAAGCTGATGATTCTGCTATATTTCTGCAAACCGCGGCGGGTTGGCAGTAGGGGCAAAGGTAATTGGGCACTCTCTGACAGACTCCTGCACAGGAATAACAAGGCTCCCTACCACTTCTTAAACACAAAAAACGCCCCTGCCGCTATCAGCCCATACCCCACCGCGTAATTCCAGCGAAACGCTACCTTAAGGTAGAAAACCGAAAAAAGGCTGAAAACCACCAGCGTAATCACTTCTTGAATTGTCTTTAACTGCGCCGCATTAAACTGACTGTAGCCAATCCGATTCGCTGGAACTTGAAAACAGTATTCTACAAATGCAATCGCCCAGCTAATCAGCACCACCTTCCAGAGAGCTACGCCGCGAAACTTCAGATGCCCGTACCATGCGATCGTCATGAAGATGTTGGAAAGCGTCAACAGGATTATCGTCGCCATCAGATCGCCCGGCCCGTCCTCTTTTCGATAGCTTGGCGGTAGAGTTCGATCCGTCGCTTGGCGCGCGCTTCGGAAGAAAACCTTTCCATAGCTCGGCGATGAGCCCTCGCTCCCCATTCCAACCTTTCCGCAGTTGGCATCTCAAGGAATTTCGCGATCCCGTCCGCCAATCCAACATGATCCCCCACCGGGACGAGAAGGCCGGTCTCGCCGTCACCGACTGATTCGTCGAAGCCCGGCATCCGGCTCGCCACGGCAGGAATCCCCATCACCTGCGAATTGAGCAGCGCTCCAGACAGACTTTCATTGCCAATCGATGAGTTGACCAGAATATCGCTGATCTTGAGCACCCTCTCAGGATCGCGTCTATATGAGGAGAGCGTGACGATATCCCCAATACCGAGTTCAGCGATTTCCGGTTGAAGAAGCTCCGTCCCCTGCCCACAGAAGAACATCCTGAATTTGAGTCCCCGATCCTTTAAGACCTTTACTGCCTTAAGAGTCACCGTCTGCCCCCGCCAAGGCGAGTAGTTCCCGAGGTGAGTAACCAGCAGCACGTCTTCGGGAATCCCCAATTCTGCTCGGAGTCCCGTCGCGTCCACTTTCTCCGGGTTACCGCAAGCCGGATCGAACTCGTCGTAAATAATCTGCACTTTCTCAGGATTAACCCGACCTGACCGCAGAATGATTTCCTTCAACGCGCCACAGTTCGGTATAACCAGATCCACCCGGTTCAGCCTATATTTCAACTCCTGAGTATAGTCCATCACCCGGCTGATGCCGCGATAGAAGAGCAACGCATGCCGGTTGAGCCCTATTCCGCCGAAGAGAGCATGGTACTGAGCGCTCGACTTGAAGGTTTCAACGACGTCGGGTTGGAAATCCAACAATAAACGACGAAAGGCGCGCAGACTGTCGAGTGTCGGACGGCGCGAGATGTCCATCATGTGGACGTTCGGGCAAACTGCTCTTAGCCGCGCAAGGCCGACCTTGTCGCCTTCAGCGTCCTTTCCCCAGACCGCTGCTACTTCAACTCCGGCGCGCTGTAATCCTATTATGCAGTAGAGCGCCTGATGAGCTCCTCCGGCATAGATTCCGGCATGTCCGACGGCGATTAATGCGCGCATGATATTCTATTCAAATTATTTTCTTTCAATAGGATAGGATTTAACTCCGTCAAACGGGTGTGTGACGAAGTCATTCCCACGAAGATGGGAATCCAGACAGGTCAAACACTTACAGAGTGTATTTCTTGTGCTTGCCTGGATTCCCACCTTCGTGGGAATGACGGCGGTCTTGCTCTTACTAAGCAACATTCAACTGCTGATCGCACAACCGCCGATAGACGCCATTGGCGTCATAGAGTTTCCGGTGAGAGCCAATCTCCACCAACTTCCCTTCCACAATCACCACAATCTTGTCGGCGGTCTGTACAGTGGAAAGCCGGTGAGCTATAACGATAGTAGTGCGGTCTTTGCGCAAACGATCCAGAGCATCCTGCACGAGTCTCTCGGACTCGGTATCCAATGAGGAAGTCGCCTCGTCGAGCAGTAGAATTTTAGGATCGCGCAGTATCGCCCGCGCAATGGCTATTCTTTGCCGCTGCCCGCCCGAAAGCTGCATCCCGCGTTCCCCGACTTCGCTTTGATAACCGTTTGGAATCTTCTCGATAAACTCCATCACATTGGCGGCTTTAGCGGCAGCAAGAACTTCTTCGAAAGTTGCGTCCGGTCTGCCAAAACGAATATTCTGTTCTATCGTGCCGGAAAAAAGGATTGTCTCTTGAGGAACGTAAGCGATCGAACGACGAAGATATGCGAGATCGTAGTCGGCGGTATCGACTCCATCGAGGATAATCCGCCCGTTGCGCAACAGATAGAACCGGGGAATCAAACCTACTACCGTCGATTTCCCCCCGCCCGATGGCCCGACTAACGCCAGCATCTCCCCCGGTTCGACTGTCAGGTTAATCCCATTAAGAACATCTTCGCCGCCTGCATAGGCAAAATGTACATCCTCAAACTGAATTCGTCCTTTGATGGGCGGCTTTAGAGTTCCAGATCCGATTGATTCAGATTCATCAGGCTCATCGATCAGTTGGAATATTCTTCGCGACGATGCAACCGCTCTCATGATTGTACCGGTCGCTTCGCCTAAATCCTTAATCGGTTTGTAGGCGTTCGATAACAAAACGAGAAACCCGGTCAAGTCGCCGATAGTCATCCCGCCGCTTAACATCCTTAAACCGCAGATTACTACTAACGCAGCCATTCCCAGCGAAGAGATCGCCTCTTGAGCAGGCGAGTTGATCGAAGCATACTTCGCCCCTTTCATCGCCCAGCGGTAGTTTTCTTTCAGCTTTTCTTTAAAGGAGAAAGACTGCGCGCCTTCCTGCCCGAACGCTTTGATCGCTCGCGCTCCGCTGGTCGCCTCGGTGAGAAACGCGGTATAGTCCGCTACATTCAGCGATAGATTCCGAGACGCCTTCCGCATCCTTCCACCAAACTGCTTGATCATCACCGCCGATAGCGGGAAGATGCACATGGCCATCACCGTCAGCTTCCAATCCATCACAAACATCAGACCGACATAGATGATCGCATAAAACACGGATTTACTGATCTGAATTCCCGAGCGAATGGCTCCTTCCAACTGAGTGACGTCGTAAGTCACACGCGAGATCACGTCGCCCGACTTCTCACGATCATAAAATGAGAGCGGCAGTCTGACAATCCGGTCGAATAGCGAACCTTTAAGGGTAGTCAGAACGCCATTGGTTACTTTCCAAAGGATGTATTCTTTCGCAAAGAAGATCACATCCTTCACCAGAATCATCGCGACTGTCACAAGAGCGAGCGTGAAAAGGAAATTTCTCGCCGCCGAAGCGCCATCCAGAGTAAAATCGTAGATGGTTAATCCGCCGAACGCCTGCTGCAAGTGGATTACAGGAGAAGCGCCGGATAGAGCAGCCGAACTTGCCCCGGCAAACAGATCCATCATCGCTTTAGTGATGAATCCGACCAGACCGTTTGTCAGGCCAAAAAAGAGCGTTCCCGCCAGAGCGACCAGAAGCGCCCCGCGATAAGGCTTGAAAAGCCTCAGCAGGCGCTTGACTACCATCCGGTCTTCGACTGACTCGGGAACCGGAGGCGCGGTCAAAGTGTGTTATCCAAAAGCATAATCTGTAATATATCCTTATTAAGGAAGAGAAGTCAATTGATGACAAGCTTAGGGTTATGGTTTTACACGAAGTGGTATCTCCTTACTGCCAACAATGCTCCATACATCAAACCGCTGTTGCTGTATGCGGTTATCCCTACCGCCGTAGCCGACGGGGGGACGACGGCGGCAGCATAGATACTAACTACCCAACCAATTCAAATTGATCTCCCCCGCAAGCTTGACTCCGCTTGTAAAAGGTAGATATATTAATATTCATCCTGCAATTCGAGCAACCAGTATGACAGGGCTCAGTTCAACTCATATTTCGTCCACCCTTTGTAAGTCTATATTGAACCTTCCCAATCTAATGACATTTCGAAAAATCCTCCTCGCGACGCTGTTCACAGCAACCGTCAACTCTGTGGGAGTTATCGCAGCGCCCAGCGACGCCGACCGCGACTTCGCCTTCGCCGTGGGACTCTACCGCGATGGGCTATTTCAAATGTCAGCGCCGCGCTTCAGCGACTTTCTTCTGAAGTATCCCGATGCGCCGCGCGCGCCGCAAGCGCTTTATCTGTTGGGAGAGTCTCAGTTTCAGCTTGCAAAATGGGACGTCGCCCGCGACGCATTTCAACGGTTCCTCGCTAAATATCCATTTGACGAACTTGCAGATGAATCCGATCTTCGCCTCAGCCAGACATTTATTGAGGCAGGTCGTCACCCGGACGCCGTAAAAAACCTGAAAGATTTCTCGGAGCGTCATCCAACTTCAACTCTGTTACCTGAAGCCATCTACTGGCTCGGCGAAGCTCAGGTCGGAAGTGGAGACACAGCCTCCGCTGAAGCGAGCTTCCGCCTGCTTTTACAGGCAAATCCCAAGCATCAATACGCTGCTTGGGCGGGCTATAAAATTGGCATTTTTCGCGAGATGCGGGGCGATACTGCGGCTGCTCTGGCGGCCTATGAAGCAGTCTGGCGTGAAAATCCTACTTTTTCCCCCGCCGCTTCGGCTCGCTATCGCTCCGGATCGCTCCTCTATGCTCAAGGACAGTTCGACAAAGCCGGTAATCTGTTACGCGACGTCCTTAAAGGCAATCCACCGCCAGACGTCGCCCGCCGCTGCACTTTCCTGATGGGCGAGATTGCTTTTCAGCAAGGTTCATTGCAAACCGCTGAAGAATACTACCGCGTCTTACTATCGGTCGATTCGATTGCCAACCCAGCCCCGCAAGCGCTGTTCGCACTCGGCTGGTTGAAAACCAAGCAGGAGCGTTGGAGCGACGCAGCATCATACTACGAAATCCTCGTTCGTCGCTTCCCGAACACTGATCTGGCGGGCGACGCGTTGATCGAAGCCGGCTTGGCGCGACGGAAAGCCGGCGCTCGTGAAAAAGCATTGGAACTTTGGAAGCAAGCGCTGCAGAAATCGCCCGGGACACAAGTAGCCGGTCGCGCCGGTATCGAGATTGGGCGGCAATTACTCCAGCAGAGCCAGGCAAAGGCGGCAATAGAACCACTCACAAAAGCGCTCGATTGCCCGCTGGAACCGAAGCATCGCATCGCCGCACTCAGGTTGATTGCAACGGCTAAGCAGAGTGTTGGCGACGCAACAGGCGCGATTGACGCCTGCAAGAAAGGCCTCGCATTAAATCCTCAAGGCTCCGACGAAGAAGAATTGCTCTTTACCGCTGGTTATCTTTCTCATCAATCGGGCAGGAACGAAGAAGCGGCTGGCTTGTTTGCAAAGCAATTCGAACAATATCCAAAAGGCGCTCGCGCTGCCGAAGGACTCTACTGGTTGGCAGAGACGCGTTACGCACTCGGGCGGCTTGCCGAAGCCGAGACAGCTTATCGAAACTTGATTCAGAACTTTCCTCAAGATAAATTAGTCGAGGAATCCCGCTACGGCCGCGCGTGGACATTGTTCAAACTGGCTGATTTTCGAGCCGCTGCAACCGCATTCAGCGACTTCGCCAAACAGCATCCTCAGAGCCGTTATGCTCTCGATGCGGAATTGCGCGCCGCCGACAGCCGTTTCAGCGCCAAAGAATACGCTGCGGCTGAGGAAAACTATCGCCAATTCGCTCGTAAAACTACCGTCGCTGATGACCAGATCCGTGCAATCTATCAGATTGCGGTCTGTCAGCTTAGAATGGATAAATTCAATCCCGCCGCAGACGCCTTCAGCCAGTTCGCCGCGAAATATCCAAAATCAGAAATGGCTGATGACGCCGCTTACATGATCGGATGGAGTCTCTTCAAAGCAAGTCGTTTCGAAGAGGCAGAAACTGCTTATCAAGAGTTTTTAAATCGTTACCCCGAGTCTCCCTACCGCTCGCAAGCAGCGTATGGGATCGCTGATGCGCGCTATAATCTCAAGCGATTCGACCTCGCAGCTCAAGCCTATCAAGACGTCGTCGAAAAGTATCCCGACTCACCGCTGGTAGGAGATGCAATTTCCGGATTGCAGTGGTGCGCCATGCAGATAGGCGACGTCCCTCGCGCATTGCGAGTCGCCGAACAATTCGCAAACGACCATCCCGAAAGCCCCCTTGTGGACGATCTGGCTCTTCGAGTCGGCGACCTACTCTATAATGCTGATGATAAGATCGCCGCGGCTGAGGCTTATGGTAAACTCGCCGACCGCTATCCAAAAAGCGACCTCGCTCCCGCGGCGCTCTATTGGCAGGGTCGAGCTCTGCTCGACAATCGTGACACGTCAGGTGCGCTCGGCGCATGGAATCGTCTGCTCGAAACCGGCGATAAGTCGTCTTTTGCAGCTCTCTCACTCTATCAGATTGCCCTCACGGAACTCGCCGGCGGCGACTCGAGCCGCGCGCTTACTACCTTTGGACGAGTTGGCAATGTTTTCGGTTCGAGTGATATCGCGCCCGAAGCAGCCTTGAAGCGCGCTGCTTTGCTTAGAGCTTCCGGCTCAATAAATGAAGCTCTGATGATCCTCAATCCGCTTGCAGCAACCGGATCGGGAGATGTTCCCGCACGCGCGACGCTTGAAATTGCGCGGTCGCTTGCCGATCAAGGTAAGTTGGACGACGCCTACCGCCAGTCGCTAAGGGTTGCCGCGGACCGCACCGACGCCATAGGCGCTGAAGGACAGTTCACCGCCGCGTCGATCGCCAAACGCCAGGGAAGACTTGATGACGCTCTTGAAGGCTTCCTTAAAGTCAAGTATATCTACGGAAATCAACCGGATTGGGTAGCGCAGGGGCTGATTGAAGCCGCGCGAATCTACATTGCTCGCGGCGAAAATAGCGAGGCGCGTAAACTGCTCAACGCGGTGACTCGCGATCATGGAGACGACCGCTGGGGGAAAGAAGCTTCCATGTTATTAGCGGGATTGTAGCATACGATGACCATATCCAGCATACTTCGACGCCCGTTGCTTAATCCTTTCCATTGATTCTCTTGGAAACGATACTCAAAGCAGGTTTCTGGTTTTCGGCTGCGCTGTTATTCCATAACTATCTCTTTTTCGGTTGGACGATCCGATTTCTTTCAGTTTTCGCGAAGCCAAGGAACTTCGAGTCGGGCGAACTGCCGTCGCTCACCATCATCATCGCAGCTTACAATGAAGAGCAGGTCATTGGTCGGACTCTTGACGGCATTCTCGCTCAGGAGTATCCAACTGACCGGATGCAGGTAATTGTCGGATCCGACGTTTCAACCGACCAGACAAATAAGATCGTCAGCCAATATGCGTCGCGACAGGTTAGGCTTGTCGCTTTCAAAGAACGTCATGGGAAATTGGGAATCCTCGATGAACTGATCCCCACGGTCGAGAGTGATATTGTTGTTGTGATGGATGCGAATATTCTGCTCGCTCCCGGGGCGTTGTTGAAAATTGGAGAAGGATACCGCGATCCGGCCGTCGGCGCGGTCTGTGGCAGACAGACGGTCGAACTCCCGGGCAAGACAACCCAACTTAAGGAAGAAGACCGTTATCGAGCGCAGGAAGTCCGCCTTAAAGAGGGACTGAGTCGCCTGGGGGTTGTGGTGGGTGCTTTCGGAGGGTTTTATTCGTTCCGACGAGAGTACTTCCGTCCGATCGGTTCGAAACCGATGGTAGATGATGTAATCCTCCCGCTCGAAGTGCTGGGACAGCACAAGCGAGTCGTATTCCAATCAGACGCTGTCGCCTATGAAGAGATTGGAGGCTCGCCTGCCGAGGAATTCCACCGGCGCATCCGTATGACCGGTTATAATCTCAACGGCTTCGGACGAGCCTTGAGATGCGGCGCCAATAGTGGACTGCTTGCTTTATATGTTGTCTTCTCTTACAAGATTCTCCGCTGGCTCAGCCCTTATCTCCTCGGTTTGTGGGCGGTTGCTGCTGTGAGTCTGTTTAAAGTCGGGCTCGTTTATCGGATTTCCGCAGGATTGGTCGGAATCGCCTTAATTCTTGCCTTAACCGGGTACGTTAGCAGTTTGGCAGGGAAAAGGATTCCGATTTCGAACAGCGCTTACTATTTTGTCCTTATGAACTTTGCCCTGTTCCTCGGTCTTTTTCGTTGGATGTTCGGAGTAAAACTCTTTTGGCAGCGAGCGCAGAGGTAATTCAACTTGAGCTTGCATCTCGATGTAAGACCATCTGCGCACACTCCCGATTCAAATAACAGGTAGGCTGCAATGAAAGTCAAAACCTTCAACGTCGTTCCGAATCTCCCGGCGCCCTTAAAGCCGTTGCGCGAGATTGCCATGAACACCTGGTTCACCTGGAACTGGCCTGCAGCGCAACTCTTTCTAAGGCTCGACGCAAAAGCTTGGGAGGATACTCGCCAGAATCTCGCCGGAATGCTCGGCAAATTACCGCAGGAAGTGCTCGACCAAGCTGCTCAGGACGACTCGTTCGTCGCCAACCTGAACCGTGTCTATCAACTATTGCTGGACTATCTCGCTCACCGGACCTGGTTCCAGGAAAATTATCCCGAAAAAACCGACTTCAAGGTCGCTTACTTCTCCATGGAGTTCGGACTTGGAGTTGGCTTGCCGATTTACTCCGGCGGACTCGGAATCTTAGCGGGCGACCATCTCAAGTCATCGAGTGACCTCGGTGTGCCGCTGGTCGGCATCGGTCTTCTTTACGAGCAAGGCTACTTCGAACAGTACTTGAACGTGGACGGCTGGCAAGGCGAAAAATACCCGATCAATGACTGGTACAATATGCCGGTCACCTGTCTGAAAGACGAGAACAACGCAAACATCACGGTAACTGTCGATCTCGCAGGAGAACCACTCGTCGCTCGAGTCTGGCGCGTAAACGTCGGTCGGACTTATCTCTATCTGCTGGACACAAACATAAACGATAATCCCCCACACCTGCGCAGAATCTCGTCTCAACTCTACGGCGGCGACCGTGAAAACCGCCTGCGGCAGGAAATTCTGCTTGGTATTGGTGGAATCCGGATGCTCGAGAAAATCGGCTACACGCCGACGGTCTATCACATGAATGAAGGGCACTCAGCCTTTCTCGCACTCGAACGGCTGCGCCAGTTGATACAACGCAAAGGAATGAGTTATCCTGAAGCGCGTGAGCTGGTTTGGGCGTCCAATGTCTTCACAACCCACACGCCCGTACCGGCCGGAAACGAAGCATTCGACCTCGGTCTGGTGAGGCGCTACTTTGAATCAACTGCTCGTGATCTTGGGCTCTCATGGGATGAATTCGCAGCGCTTGGTCAGGAAGAACCGGGACGAAGCGACGCTTTCTCGATGACCGTACTCGCGTTGAAAACCGCCGCTCACTGCAACGGCGTTTCTGAATTACACGGAGACGTCTCCCGGCATATGTGGCAGAAACTCTGGCCCGGTTTGCCGCAATATGAGATTCCAATCGGTCACATCACCAACGGGATCCACACCCGAAGTTGGACCAGCCATGACCTTGAAGAGCTTCTCATCCGTTATGTCGGACCCCAATACACCGACGAATACTACCTGCCGAAACACTGGCAGCGAATGGATGCTATTCCCGACGGAGAACTCTGGCGGCTTCACCAGATTCGCAAGGAACGGCTCATCTTTTTCGCCCGAAAGCGGCTGCGCGAGCAGTTAAGGTCACGCGGCGCGGGATCTTCCGAGATGAAATCCGCCGAGGAAGTACTCCATTCGGACACTCTCACCATTGGCTTTGCGCGACGATTCGCCGCCTATAAGCGCGCGGCGCTCCTGATGCGCGACGAAGAGCGATTGATCAAGATGCTCAATAATCCGGACCGACCGGTGCAATTGATCTTCGCAGGGAAAGCGCACCCTCAGGATAATCCCGGCAAAGAGCTGATCCGCAAGATCGTCCATTTCGCTGCGAATCCAGCGGTTCGCGACAAGTTTGTGTTTCTTGAAAACTACGACATCAATGTCGCGCAATATATGGTTCAAGGCGTGGACGTCTGGATGAACACCCCGCGTCGCCCGCTTGAAGCATCCGGCACATCTGGTATGAAGGCTGCGGTTAACGGAGCCATCAATCTCTCCACCCTCGACGGTTGGTGGGCCGAAGCGTGCACGCCTGAAACCGGGTGGGGGATCGGATCAGGAGAAACTTACTTGAATCCTGAAGAGCAGGATGAAGTCGAATCGCAGGCTCTTTATCATATTCTTGAAAACGACGTCGTCCCTCTCTATTACGAACGGGATCGTACTGAGATGCCGCGCCGCTGGATCGGCTTGATGAAGAGTTCTATGAAGCAGCTTGCCGCGGTCTTCAACACTGGTCGGATGGTGCAAAACTACGCCGAGAAATACTATCTCTCTGCCGACCATCACGGGCGGGAATTAGGCTCGGCAAATGGCGCAAAAGCTAAAGATCTGGCAAAATGGCGCGCCCGACTCGCGTTACTCTGGCGCGAAGTAGAGATTACTTCGGAAGAACTCGACGCTGACGCTGAAGTGATGTCCGGCGAAATTTTCCCGATCCGCGCTAAAGTTCGACTGGGCGAAATTCGTCCCGAAGAGGTCGCTGTTGAAGTCGTTTACGGCGTCATGTGCATTGACGAAACTCTCTGTCGCGCCAAACCCGTGAGACTTACCTTCAAAGGAACAAGCGACGGTCTTGCAGTCTATGAGGGGGATTTGCAGACTAAGGCAAGTGGTCGGCATGGCTATGCTGTTCGCGTTCGCCCGGATCATCCCGATCTCGTGCACCCACTAACCCCATTACTGATGACTTGGGAGTGATAAATCGTATCCGCCGTCGCGGTCCGTCGGCGACGGCTCCTTTTTTCAATCGAACACCCAACTGAGAAAGCATGGATTTCACGCCACTCCCCATCGATGGGGCTTACGAAATAATTCCGAGGGTATTCCGCGACGCGCGAGGCTCCTTTCTCGCAGCTTACGACGCGCTGGAATTCTCCGCTAAAGGACTGGTTACCGATTGGGTACTGGACAACCAATCTGGCAATGTGCATAAAGGAACGCTTCGAGGTTTGCATTTTCAAGTTCCGCCATACAGCCAGACCAAATTGGTAAGAGCCGTAGTCGGACGCGCGCTCGACGTCATCGTGGACCTCAGGATAAGCTCGCTTACCTACCTGACTGCAGTTGGGCTGGAACTCGACGGGGAGCGGGGCAATATGATCTACGTCCCCAAAGGCTGCGCACATGCCTATCTCACCCTCACAGATAATTGTTTGATCAGCTACAAAGTGGACGCGACTTATGCGCCTGCCTACGAGGGCGGGCTTCGCTGGAATGATCCTGATATCGGTTTCCAATGGCCGCTCGAAACACCTCCGATTCTCTCGGAAAAGGATACAAAATGGCCGATGCTGAAGGATTGGAATAATCCGTTCTGAATCATTATCAGTCTCCCTCAGAAAATTCGCGGTCAAGTCGCTGAAGCAAACCCAATGTTCGCTTGATTTTGATTCGCGCAGGGGCCAGCTTGCTGAGCCCGTCTTAGATTCTTGAATCGCATCGGAGGGCTCAGCAAGCTGGCCCCTGCGCGAATCAAAATTAAACATACACTGCCAAGCCAAAAACTTATCTCTCGACTAACGAGAGCGAATTCAAGGATAATAAATGAAACTTTGGAGATGCACTGTCTGCGGATGGGAAGTGACAGCGGAGGAACCACCTGATTTCTGTCCTGCCTGCGGAGCGCCGAAAGAGATGTTCATCGAAGTGGAAGACAACTGATCGCGGATCTACCGCACCGAGGCGTTCCTTCCGGAATCTGGGATCGTTTGGCGAAAGCTCCATCCCGTCAGCTCATACTCGACTATGACGGAACACTGGCTCCGTTCAAGGTCGATCGAATGGCGGCGGTTCCTTATCAAGGCATAAGGGAAATTCTGACTCAAATTATCCGGGCGGGTGGGCGAGTCTCGCTCGTGTCTGGACGATTGGCGTCCGAAGTTGCCCAACTGTTGGCGATCGATCCTCTGCCTGAAATTTGGGGTTGCCATGGTTGGGAGCGGCTTCGCACGAATGGAACACTCGAAAGGCTTCCTTTAAGCCCGATTCAGGAAGAAGGTCTGGTTCGTGCGACCGAGAGACTGACGCGAAAAGGTTGGCAGGCGCGACTTGAAACCAAACATGGCAGTCTCGCGCTCCATTGGCGCGGCGCATCGGAACAGGAACATTATCGGTTGCATAGCGACGGCGTTGAAGTAATGCGCGCCGTTTCTGGAGTTGACTTGACATTCCGGGAGTTCGATGGTGGGTTGGAGCTGCGAGCCGTGGGGCGCGACAAAGGGAGCGCAGTCAGATCGATTCTTGCGGATGCTCCGACCGGATCTGTTTGCGCCTATCTTGGCGACGACCAGACTGATGAAGACGCATTCACTGAGGTAAAAAAGGATAGTGGTCTTGCGCTGCTGATCCGAACAGAAGTACGCCCCTCACAGGCGGATGGATGGATAACGCCCCCGGATGAGCTGCTCGAATTCCTCCAACGCTGGAAATCACTTTTTTAATTGACGTCAACCCAAGGACGGCTTGATGCAAACCAGGCCTAAATCAGATCGAAATAAAATTCCCATTGCTGAAGAGCGTCTGGTGGCGGTGTCGAATCGCCTTCCAATCGCAGTCAAGCGAAAAGGGAACGTCTGGCAGGTTCAACCGGGATCGGGGGGACTGGTTACCGCTATCTCACCGGTGCTGCGCAACCGGGGCGGAATCTGGATCGGATGGTCGGGAGCGACAGAGGATATCGAGTGGGGTGAAGAACTCGACCTCGCCTCGCACGAATCCGGCTATCGTCTTTATCCCGTGACTCTCACTCGCGAAGAGGTCGATAATTTTTATTTTGGATTCGCCAATCAAGTGATCTGGCCGCTCTTTCACGATCTTCTGACACGCTGCAATTTCGATCCGGCTTTCTGGTACCACTATCTTCAAGTCAATGATAAATACGCGGGAGCTATCATAGATTCAAGCCTCCCGTCCGACTACATCTGGATACAAGATTACCACTTGATCGCTGTCGCTCAAGCATTGCGGAAACGCGGGGTCAAGCGTCGCACCGGCTTCTTTCTCCATATCCCGTTCCCATCGGTGGACATCTTCATGCGGATGCCGTGGAGGGCGCAAATACTTCAAGCGCTGTTGGAATATGACCTGATTGGCTTTCAGACCCAGCGCGACCGGCGCAATTTCATCCAATGCTTACAATACCTTTCACCCGGGCTGAAGGCCGTCGGACGGGGAGCAGTGCTCTCGGTGGAGGTTGACGGCCGAATGGTGCGAGTCGGCGCGTTCCCTATCAGCATCGACTTCGAAAATTTTTCTACTCTGGCGGCGTCAAGCGGCGTCGAATCGCGACTCCGCTGGCTGAAGGAGTCGATGCTCGGTTCCCAGATCATCCTCGGAGTGGACAGGCTCGATTACACCAAAGGCCTGCCGGAACGCCTTCAATCATTCCGAATCGCTCTCCGCCAGCACCCTGACATCCGGCGCAGACTGACGCTGGTGCAGGTCGTCGTTCCGAGTCGAACCGACGTCCCGGAATATCAAGCACTCAAATCACATGTCGAACAGCTTGTCGGTGAGATCAACGGCGAGTTCACTTATGGCGGCTGGGCGCCAGTGCAGTATATGTTCCGCAATCTCGAGCCGGACGAGTTACTCGCTTACTATCGCGCAGCCCAAATCGCCATCGTTACTCCGATTAAAGACGGAATGAACCTCGTCGCCAAGGAGTATTGCACTTGTTGCCTCGAAGAGGAAGGAGCATTGATCCTAAGCGAATTTGCCGGAGCGGCTTCCGAGCTTCAGCGCGGCGCGATCCTGGTGAATCCGCACGATCTCGAAGGAGTCGCCGACGCCATATACCGCGCCTACACGATGGGCGTAGAAGAAAAACGGCAGAGAATGCGACGCTTGCGTGAGTCAATTCGCAAACATGACATCTTCTGGTGGGTCGATTCCTACCTCAAGGCAGCATTTTCAAAGAAACTCGGAGATTTTCCGCTCGAAGAGGAATATGTGCCCTCAATTTCACTCGGAAGGGCTCCCGGACGTTGACAGATTCGTAAAATGTTCGTATAATCTGGTGCGATTGGTAGCGCCGACGTCATGTCGGTCTTCAGTAGGATAGGCGTCCCCGCCTGGCCAATTGCCGACTCAATACTGGACAATCTACTGCCAACCCGCCGTGGTTGGCAGAATCGCCTTTTAGCGATGTAGTTTACTACGAACCACGGCGGGTTGGTAGTAAGTTGAGATGGCAGCAAGTTCCTCACATAGCGGCGCTTCGGTTCAATTCGTTGAATCGCACGCCGCGCTGTAAGCAAAGGGGTGGTCGCGTAAGCGGCCTGAGAACATACCCTGGAACCTGATCCGGATAATGCCGGCGTAGGAATTGCGAGCCTGACACCTTGAACCGCTTGCCCCTACCGGGCGGCGGTTTCTTCTTTTTGGAGGAACGTATTATGAATTCCCGACTCATACTTCGGGTACTTGCATTGATCCTGTTCGTTGGAATGGCGATCCCAACATTTGCAGAACTCCCGGATTTGGGGACGAGTGTAGATGGGGTTGTCGTGGACGCGGTTACCGGCAATCCAATCGCCGACGCCAACGTGCAGATCCAAGGAGGATCTGATGGCGTCTCGACCGGGCTTGACGGAAAATTCTCAATTTCGTTAGGCTGGTCCGACTTAAAGAAAGTCGAAATCAAGGTCTCGCATATCGCTTACAAACCTGTGACAAAGACGGTTTACCTCAACCAAAGGCAATGGCCCATCAAACTCACTCCCGCCAAAGTGCAGATGAATGAGGTCTTGATCACAGCCGGTCGGAGCAAGGCCAGTCAAACACCTGGCGCGTTAACTGACGTCAGCCATAAGGCACTCTCTGAGGCAAATTCCGTCATGGAACCGCCGATGCTCGCGCCCTTGATCCCGAACGCGGTTAGCTTCAACTGGGGCGGAGGAACCCTCGGTCCGACACACCTTCGGATCCGCGGCTTCGATATGGATAAGCAGTCGGTCACCATTAACGGGGTTCCCCTTACCGACCCTGAAGACCATAACACTTATTGGCAGGATACGCCGGATCTGCTCTCGAATGTCCACGATGTGCAGGTCGAGCGAGGCGTCTCCAGTTTCTCCTCTGGCCCTCCGGGACTGGCGGGAGGTTTGAACCTTATTACCAGCGATGCAGTTTCCGCTCGAGAAACCGCCTTGACTTACCTGATCGGCAACTACAACACAGAGCGTCGCACTTTTTTCTATCGATCAGGGTTGGTGGATAACGCTTACAACTACACTGGCCGCTTCAGTCGCGTCTCATCGGATGGCTACCGTGATCACTCCGGTGCGGTCGAATGGTCGTACTTCCTCGCCGCGACGCGATACGATGAAAACCTCATCAACACTTTCGAGACTTGGGGCGGCGAAGAAGAGACTCAGATGAATTTTACCGCCATCCCGAAAGCAATCCTCGACACCAATCGCACCTATAACCCCGAAGCGAACTACGACCTCCGCATCAATGGCCAGTACTACGATGGAGAAAAAGATCACTTCCAGCAGCCGCACTATGTGCTGCGCACCAAGTTGCGCGTTTCGCCGAACGTGAATTATGAACAATCGCTCTACTTTATTCGCGGGACGGGCTACTACGAGGAGTACAAGCGAAGCCGCCATTTCGACGAGTACAACCTCACGCCATTCTATCGCTACACCTCCAACAACGGAGCGCTCGACTCGACGCTCGTAGATCGCACCGACATTATCCGTCGCAAAGCAGTCGATAAATACGAAGTCGGCTGGATGCCGCGCTTGAAAGTAGAACTTGACGGCGGCGGAGAGATTGAAGGCGGGCTCGAAGCGCGAAGTTATCGCTCCACACACTACGGCAGAATTTTCTGGGGAAGAGAATTACCCGATGGAGTAGGTCCTGAACACGAGTACAACCGCTGGAAGAATAACAAGATCTTTCTCGGCGGCTGGGCGAGCTATCACCGCCACTTATCGAGCGAACTTTCCGCAAATATCGGTTTCGGTTTGCGTCACATCCGTTACGAAGTGAAACAAACCAAACTTGGCATATTCCCCGGTCATAAGTACGACATCGACTGGACATTCCTCACGCCGCGCGCCGGTCTCACCTGGACCGTCGATCCGCAGACGTCCCTCTATGGATCAGTGGCCATGTCGGGGCTTGAGCCAGTGGACAACCAATTGTTCGATCCTGATAATCCGAGTGCTGCCGCTCCCAATCCTTCACGAGTCGATCCCCAGCGAATGACAGACATCGAACTTGGCGCCCGTCATGACATTGGAGAACTGGGGCTCGGCGTCAACTTCTACGCGATGCTCTTCACAGACGAGATTGTGATGACCGGGCAGTACGACGCTGCTACCGACGAAATGGTCTATGCTAATGCGCCGACCTCGACTCACCTCGGCGTCGAATTCACCGGCTCGTGGAAATCTCCTATCGACGGGCTCTCCTTCAGCGGAGACGTCAGTCTCGACCGTTCCACTTTCGGCGACTTCACTTATCACTATGTGGACAGCATCGACGCCAACTGGAATTATCTCGACCGGACGGTGAATGCGAAAGGGAACCGTATTCCGCTCACTCCATCGTATGTCGCCAACCTCCGATGCAAGTATGAAGTGTCTGGATTCTCAGCAGGCTTGAGCTGGCAGGGCGTATCGCGACAATACCTCGATCCTCGCGAAGAAAAAGCATGGTCGCTGGAACCTTACGGATCGGTTGGCGCAAACCTAAGTTACACCGCGCATATAAACGGAGTAGTACTGGATTACTCGATCACAGGCATGAACCTCTTTGCGGAAGAGTACGAACCGTTCGGCTGGACGGAAACTGTCGATCCTTACACCGTCAATTCCAACGGCCCGCCAACCGCCGGAGCTTACCTCCCGATGTACATCCCTGCCGCGGGAAGGACGATTCTTGGTGGGATTACTCTGAAGTTTTAAATCAATGGCGCATTCAGTGTGACGGACATTCTTGTCAGTCTCCCATTTACCCTATGAGATACAAGCGAAAGTGTAGCCCGCACAGCTATTAGAGAGTCGGTTTAATGGGATCGTAAGAGCTGTGCGGATTACTTCGGAGATGAGTGGATTTGTGGCAGCGGGGCGGATTGGAAATCCACCCCACTGCATTCCTCACAAACAAACACACAAAGAAACGGGGCGGCCATCTGGTCGCCCCGTTTCTCTATTCTGTCTTCTATTACCCAGTGCAAATTATAGTGTCTCTTGGAGGGAGGACTTCAGTCCGCCCTGTGAATCGAAGCGTCCTGATGGCTTAGGGCGGACTGAAGTCCTCCCTCCAAGAGACAAAACTGCCCCCAGTAATAATTCCTTAGAACCTTGCCTCTACCTGATAGAATCCCCCATTTGCAAGCGGCGACTCATCTGTAAAAGTAGTGTCTTGGGTTGCGCCAATCAACTCGCCTCTCATTCCTTCCCTGAACGGCTCAGACGCACGGAAAATTCTATATTCGATAATGCCGGCCTGTTCGTCCCCATCGGGGATCCTCGGAGCGCCATACCTGAGCGTCACATGTCCGTTCCAGAAAACCAAACCCAATTGCTCTGCTATTTTAAATGTCGGTTTCCAAGCCCAGAGAGAGTCATTAATCTGCTGAGCCATCTCATTCTGGAAGCCTTGCAGGCGATCATAATGAAAGCGCGGCGAGGTTCTGAATTGTTCGGTCTTGGTAATAATTTGGTCTTGAAGCGGTAAGAGGTAGTCCCATAAGCCATTACCATCCGGATTAGTCAACCGCCACGTATCCAAGGCGCCGCCAAAAGCTCCATTCGCCCAGTTGTAAAGCTGGATGATTCGATTATTGATGGGGCTGGAAACGACTCCATCGTATTCTGGCGGCACAGAACCAGCTCGCACCCAAAGCGGAGTAGCTATCCCCGTCACCGGTGAACCGTTCATCGCCCAGAGAATCGTGTTATCCGGTCGCTCCCCAGCCATGACTCCCTGCACGACGGTCACTGCAGTAGTCGATTGGCGACAGATTGCCGTGGCATTGACAATATTCCCGTAGGGAAGATTGTTGTAATAACCTCTGAAAGGAAGTGGATAAGGATCAAAATCCTCAGTCGTCAAGTCTCTTACAACCATTCGCAGAATGAAGTTCACATTAAGATTGCCATCATCGGCGGCTTGCTTGAATAACTTCATCCCCTGATTATGACGGTGAACGCCGTAGAAGCTCGGATCGTCGTTTGGATTAACCGATCCCGTATAAGAAAAATTGGTTCTGACCAGAATTCCCCCAACAGCCTCAGCCGCGTCGAACCGAACATAATCAAACCGGTGACACTCAAAGATCGCAGCGCCTCCATAAGCGTCGATGACGCCGTAATCATAGCCATAACGACCGTTCACGTCGCGAAGGTTTGCGGAATCGAGTAACGCAACAAAATCATCGACGATACGGCAGGTAGCGAGCGCCATCCGCATAGTGATACCATCGTTGTGAGGTCCGCGATCGGCATTGTTATGATTATCCGTGTTCTCAATCGCGAAGCCTTCAGCGTTCACGCCACTGTAATAGCGAGCCGTGTCGTTGACGTCGGTCACGCCGATAAAGGGTATCCTGCCGTCGCTGACATAGTGGAACTCGACCGGCGCGGTCCCGCCGCGATCCCGGCTCTTCCAAAGCAGCGCTCGTCCATCAGGCGTCGCCAGCCCGGAAGCCATCCCGGAAGAAGTTTCATTCACTCCTTCGAGAATCGGTTCATGAGGCTGATCGCCATAGTCAAAGTCGGCTGCCGGATCCGGCGTGAGGTGGAACGGCAGCGAAAAGGCAACCAGCCCCGCCATAAAAACGGAGCGGAGCCTACCGAGATTATTTTCTTGCTTCTTCATAACTTTTAATTTAATGCCCTTACTCGCCGTATGCAACTCCGCGATGATTTTCCCAAAACGAGTCTTGCCCGGCGCAAATGATTGCATCTACGAATCGACGACTATATATTCGTATATCCGCATATAGCAATAAGACTATGCAAGACCTCGCCCAACTCTTTACGCTCCTCAGTGAACCCGTCCGACTGCAAATTCTTGGCAGATTGGCTTCGGGTGAGCAGTGCGTCTGTAAAATCTTTGAAGCCCTTGGGCTCCCCCAGAGCACTGTCTCTCGCCACCTTGCCTTGTTTCGAGCTGCGGGAATCGTCGCTGCTCGCCGCAAAGGAACCTGGATGCACTATCGCCTCACGCCGGAATCATGGCCCGAGGAATGGCGGGCGATTCTCGAACTCGTGATCGCCGAAGCTTCCTCTCGTGCGGATTGTGGTAATGAGGTTGTCCTCTGCAATCCAGCGGGAAGGAAGAACGCCCCTTGCGCTGACCGAACCATCGCGCAATCGGAACGATAAATTGAATCACTCGGAACCGCTCGAACCGGAATCCCAAAACAAAGGGAAAACCGGCGTTAAATGGGCAATCCTCGCACTTGCGCTGTTAGTTTGGATCTGGCTTTACCGATTACTCCCGGCATTCTCGGATAGGCTCACCTATGGAGCGTTCGGCTTTATAAAAGACACTCCCGTTGCTTCAGCCGTTCAGTTTTTCCTTTACGATACTCCCAAAGTATTGATGCTCCTGACTCTGGTAGTGTTCTTCGTCGGAATTATCAGGAGTTTCTTCACGCCTGAGCGCACAAGAGCCATGCTCGTCGGAAAGCACGAACTCGCCGGAACCGGATTGGCGGCTTTACTCGGAATCGTCACGCCCTTTTGCTCATGCTCAGCAGTGCCGCTCTTTATCGGATTCGTTACGGCAGGCGTTCCGCTCGGTGTGACGTTCAGCTTTCTCGTCTCGGCGCCGATGGTAAATGAGATCGCTCTTGCTCTTCTGTTAGCGTCGTTCGGCTGGAAAATCGCCGGACTTTACCTCGTAACGGGACTTTCAATCGCCTTCATTTCAGGCACCGTGATCGGTCGCTTGAAGATGGAGCGATTTGTCGAGCCGTGGGTGTATGAAATGCAGATCGGTCAAACCGCCCCCAATGGAAAAGTAACTTGGGATGAGCGATTTGATCTCGGTTGGCAAGCAGTACGAGAGATCGTCGGGAAGGTTTGGCCTTATCTTTTAGGCGCTATCGCTGTAGGGGCCGTAATCCATGGCTGGGTTCCGGAAGCGGCGTTGGCAAAAATCATGGGCAGCGGAGCGTGGTGGTCAGTCCCTCTCGCGGTCCTGATCGGCGTCCCTCTCTACGGAAACGCTGCAGCGATTTTGCCGATTGTAAGCGCGTTACTCGAAAAAGGCGCAGCACTCGGCACAACCCTCGCCTTCATGATGGCGGTTATAGGACTGTCGCTTCCTGAGACTATAATCTTGCGCAAGATATTAAAACCTCGTCTAATCGCTGTGTTTATCAGCGTCGTCGCGGTGGGAATCCTGATTGTAGGCTATCTGTTTAACGCGATACTTGATTAGTATCACTTTGAAACATTAGCAAAGACGAGAAGTAGTCATTTCGCAAGAAACTGTGCCATTTAACGGATCGAAAACAATACTTGCTGATTCCGATCCGCGTAGGGGCCAGCTTGCTGAGCCCATCTTAGATTTTTGATATAGCAGGGGCGGGCTCAGCAAGCTGGCCCCTACGCGGATCGGCGTTAAACAAATCGCTGACTAATCATTTATCACAAAGGAATCTCCAATGAAAAGCATCCTCGTCCTCGGCCCCGGTTGTTCCAAGTGCAAAGTCCTCGCATCTCACGCGGAACAGGCGGTATCCGAACTCGGCATCGAGTGTGAAGTCACCAAAATCACCGATCTCCAGCAAATCATGGCGCTCGGCGTGATGATGACGCCCGGACTGGTGATCGACGGCAACGTTAAATCGGTTGGCAGAGTTGTTCCTGTGGAAGAGATTAAGAAAATGCTGGTTTAGTCTATCCAAAGGAGGAAGACGTTGAACACTCAACTCCGACTTGCAGCGATTGCCTTAACAGTAGTTCAGCTGTTAACTGCGCCTCTACTCCTCGCTCAGGACGCGCAGATCGAAGCGCCGAAATCTATCGGTTGGCTGCATCTCTTAGCAAAAACCAACTGGCAGGGCGTCGGTTCGGATTCGCTCCGTTTCCCTCCCGATGAGCGATTATGGTTGATTATCGGCTTTAAAACCTGCTGTCTCGCCAATCAGATCGCTGTCAACTGGGTCGTGAAACAGGTTGAAGAGAGGGACGGCTCTTTTCAAGCTCTCGGACTTTCGATGGATCCGTCGAGGCAGGCCGGTCGGACACAATCCTGGCTCAAATCGCGCAATGTGAATTTCCCTTATACAATCCCCTCCTCTGACGACCTTCGAGCCGCCATTGGCTTTCAGACTGCCCCTGCGCTGGTCTTGTTCAACGGCGCTGGAGTTGAATTATACCGGACTATGTTCTTCACCAAGTCCGACGCTGAAAAAATGGAACAACTGATCGCTTCTTATTATTCCACAAAGGACGCCAAATAGTGAATACTCCGCTGTCTCTGCGACGGTTCTATCTCATGCCCGTCTTCGTATTGGCTTTATTGGTTTCTGTTGCGACCGCCAATGAGGACAAGACTCAACCTACTCCGCAAGTCAAGAAGACCATCCCAAAGATGATCGACTTCGGCGCCGATAAGTGCGTCCCCTGCAAGGCGATGGCGCCGATCCTGAAGGAGCTGCAAAAGGAATACGCCGGACGGGTAGAGGTGGTCTTTGTGGACGTCTGGAAAAACCAAAAAACGGGTCAGGAGGCTAAGATCCGGTTGATCCCGACGCAGGTTTTCTACGACGTCGCTGGTAAAGAACTCGCCCGCCACGAAGGCTTCATGTCCAAAGAGGATATCCTCGGCCAATGGCGGAAACTCAATTTCCTGCCTGCTGAGAAGAAGTAGTGGATTCGCTCCTCACCAGTCTGATGCAGGCCATCGAGGGCGGCTCCTTCATCGCTCTTGGCGCGGCCTTGATTTGGGGAATCCTGAGCGTCCTGCTCAGCCCTTGTCATCTCGGAAGCATCCCATTGGTGATGGGATTCATTTCCGGTCAGAGCGCTCTATCCTCCCGGCGAGCCTTCGGGCTATCGTCCCTGTTTGCGCTCGGCATTCTCGGCTCTATCGCAATCATCGGCGCGATAACGGCAGGGCTCGGCAGAATGTTAGGAGACATCGGTTCGTGGAGTACTTACTTCGTTTCGGCGATTTTCGTTCTGGTGGGGCTTTACCTGCTTGAGATTATCCCTCAGTTCAGCGGAAGCGCGATTCCGGTTAAATTCCGGGGCAAAGGCGTCGCTGCGTCGCTGCTTCTCGGCTTGATTTACGGTCTGGCGTTGGGGCCGTGCAGTTTCGCCTTTATGGCTCCGTTATTAGCATTGACTTTCTATTCCGGCTCCACTCACCCCATCTTCGGCTGGCTATTATTGGCGGTTTACGGCATCGGCCATTGTGCGGTGATCGCCTTCGCTGGAGGTTCGGTCGAACTTGTCCAACGATACTTGAATTGGGGAGAGCGATCGAAGGGCATGCTTTGGCTCCGTCGCGCCAGTGGTTTGCTTGTAATCGCCTTCGCCTTCTACCTCGTCTTCAAACCCTGACAATTATACAATTTACAATTTACAATTTACAATTATGCCCCCTGCCCCCCGTCTAAACCTTCTCGACCGCTACCTCACCCTTTGGATTTTCCTTGCGATGGCGGTCGGCGTCCTACTCGGCAAATTCGCCCCTTCAGTCGCCGAATCGATTGCCGGAATGTCGGTCGGGACAACGTCGATTCCGATTGCCATCGGTCTGATCCTGATGATGTATCCTCCGCTCGCCAAAGTCCGCTACGAGGAGCTTGGCCGAGTCTTCCGCGACTGGAGAATCCTGCTCGTTTCGCTGGCGCAGAACTGGATCATCGGCCCGATCCTGATGTTCGCGCTGGCCGTGTTGCTACTTCCCGATCTGCCTCACTACATGGTCGGCCTGATCTTGATCGGTCTGGCGCGCTGCATAGCGATGGTGATCGTTTGGAACGACCTCGCCTGCGGAGATCCCGAATATGCCGCCGGGTTGGTCGCCTTCAACTCCATCTTCCAAGTCTTCTTCTACTCAGTTTATGCTTGGATCTTCATCACCATCGTCCCGACGTGGTTCGGATTGGAAGGCGCGGTCGTCCAGATCACCATCGGCCAGATCGCCAAGAGCGTCTTCATCTACCTCGGCATCCCGTTCCTCGCCGGTTTCCTCACCCGGTTGATCCTCGTCAAGATCGCCGGAAAAGAGTGGTACCACACAAAGTTCATCCCGAAGATCAGCCCGCTCACGCTGACCGCGCTGATCTTCACCATCGTTATCATGTTCTCTCTGCAAGGCAAGCGGATTCTTGAACTGCCGCTCGATGTGCTTAGGATCGCGATTCCCTTGATTATCTACTTTGTCGTGATGTTTCTGCTCTCGTTTTTCCTCTCCAAGAAGGCTGGCTCGGACTACCCCAAAGCCGCGACCCTCTCCTTTACCGCCGCGTCGAACAACTTTGAACTCGCCATTGCCGTCGCGGTGGCAGTCTTCGGCATCAGTTCGGGCGAGGCGTTCGCCGCGGTGATCGGGCCGCTGGTCGAAGTGCCGGTGATGATCGCGTTAGTTGGCTTCTCTCTGAGATTCAGGAAGGGCTTCCGCACCGCGTAACTGATTCCGCTCCACGTAACCGGCTCCGCTCTCCGCGTAGGGGCCAGCTTGCTGAGCCCTTTTTCCCTTAAGGAGGACGGGCGTCCCTGCCCGTCCCACTACAGCTTAACCAAGAATTTGGACGGGTAGGGACGCCCATCCTCCTGATTCTTCACCGCTCCCTCTGCGTCGTAAAAAATTTCTTCCCCCGCCTGCAACCTTCCGAATCCTCCCGGAGTCTAAAGGAATAAACCACCTGTATAGCAGAGGAACTAATGACTCGCACCACAAGATATCTCGTTACAATTGCATTGGCGCTCGGCGCCGCTGCGACCGCACTGACGGTTCGCGCAGAGGATTGGGTAAAGAAAGAAGAAGGCCCCCGCCCCTTCATCGGCGTCTATCCGGTCGATATGGATAAAGCGCGCCAGGAAGCTCTCGATTACAAAGGCGAAGGAGTCCTCGTCGAAGACGTTGTCGGAGGAGGCCCTGCCGAGAAAGCCGGAATCAAAGCAGGCGACATCATCTTCAGAATCGACAAAGAGATGATCGACGGCGAGAAAGACTTTCGCGCCTACATCCGCGACCATGAAGTCGGTGAAACCGTCCATGTCTTCCTCTACCGGGATAAGAAAGAGATGGAAATCCCAGTCGAACTTGGCAAACGGAAAGAAGATTCCTTCACCATCAATGTCCCTTCGATCGAGTGGACAACCGAGAGCGACGCAGACCACGGCTTCCTCGGCGTCGAATCGATGACGCTCGACGACCAACTCGCCGAGTACTTCGGCGTTAAAGAAGGCGCGCTGGTTCAGAAGGTCGTCTCGGAATCTCCGGCAGAGAAAGCTGGCGTTAAGGCGGGGGATGTGATTGTCAAATTTGGCGACGCTAATGTCTCCGGAAGCGATGGCTTGCGCGAAGCGATCCGCAGCCACAAGCCCGAGGAAAAAGTCGATATGAAACTGATGCGCAAGGGGCAGGAACAGGTTATTCCCGTCACGCTCGCGCCTGTACCGGGCGTTTCCCTTGAAAACATGTCGGAAGGAAAATCCCGCCGGATAATCATCAAGGATGGCGAAGACGTCAATATCGACTGGGAAGAGATCCAGAAGTCCCTGCAGGAGGCGATCGAAGAAATAGATGAGAACCTCCGCGACGGGCGGGAAGACTTGCGTCATGAGATGGAAAACCTGAAGCAGGAGATGCACGACCTCCGACAAGAGCTGAAAGACGTCCAAAAGCGCGAACAGGAAGAGAAGAAAACCGAACCTAAAAAGCCATAGAGATCAGTCAGGTCGGAGCGACAGGATAGTACGACAGTGCCGGTACGACGGGCTCCGCACCCGTCGTCGCGTCGCGTAAATGTGTCAGTAGGATAGGCGTCCCCGCCTGTCCAAGAGTGTGTCAGTAGGAAGGGCATCCCTGCTGTCCAATTCAGCGCCCGGTGAGAAACCTCATCGGGCGCTGTCGTTTCTCATCATCATCATCACCATCATCATCAACATCAAAATCAGCATCACCATCATCTCCCCCCTGTCATTCTGAAACCGTCGCCGCAATGTTCTCAACTCAATCGCACCCTTTCCCTGGCGATGGTTGAAGAATCTCTGTTCCCGAGAGCTGGCCGAGATTGATTCACCCCCCGCCGAAGTAGCCTCGAATTATCACAAACACCGGCTCGACGGGAGGTTCACAATGACAATGGGAGAGGACTGCTCTTGCATCTGCGCCCTTCGCCGCTTATGTTTAATAAAGGCTTATTAGTGGCATCTTGGAGGGCGGGCATTCCTGACCGCCCTATAGGTTTGCATTATTTCGATGTAAGGGCGGTCAGGAATGCCCGCCCTCCAAGACGCTCATATAGAACAAGCACATAGATCAAAGAACAGGAGAGTAGTATGAGCAGTCGAGTGACAACGCTGGCAGCGGGTATTCTGATGTTGATGGCGTTCGGGGCGGGGGAGGCGAATGCTGACACCACCTGGGTATCGGGGGAAGTATCGGGCGTATGGAACGCGGGCGGTAATCCTACTGGCCAAGGCGATGTCTATATCATCGAGGATTCCACCTGGGTACCCGAAGGCGACAGCTTGATTCTGCGAGGCGGCGCCGATGTCTATTTCGAAGAGAATCAAGGATTATACGTCTTTGGGAATCTCTCGACAACAGGGACCGGACATGAAGGCTGGAATGATTACGCTGTCCGAATCCGTGTGGTCGAAGGCGTCGAGCATTGGCGGGGGATTCGATTCTACGGTCAGGGCGAGACGAGTCTCGATTATCTGCGAGTCGTCGCTCCCGATACTCTCTTCTTCCTCGACGATGGCTACACCTTTACCTTGACCGTGTCTATCATTGATTCGGTTTACAAGGCATTTTGCGGGTACCCGGAGGCACATCCTGGACGTCTTCAATATACCGGAGTATCTTGGGATCTAAATTTCGAATCATGTATCATTGAAGGCGGAATGGCATTGGCGCTGTGGGGATCTACCGTCACCGCTGATTATTGTTGGTTCGATTTCAGATATGGAGATCCATCCCAGTCAGAAGGGTTTATATTGGCAGGCCCGGGCACAAGGGCAGCATTTGATCACACATCAGTCTATGGGGGATTACTGTGTGGTGGATGGACAACGGTCGAAGACTGCCGTTTTTTGGCGCTCCCAGACGGTTTTGGCGACATTGCAGTCGTCTTCGATGGCATTTGCAGAAGGACATTTGTCGATGGAATCGGTTCGATTGGCAGCAGGGAACCAATTGAGGATGTAACTTTCACCAGCACCTTCGGGCCGGATGCGCTCGATCAAGATAGGGGAGTTGAACTTGTACGATGTGCATTTGGTGAAAATTTATTGATCTCAAGTAAGGCAACCATAAGGAACTCAATAATATATAGAAATCTTTCAACAATTGGTGCTGGCCCGGTTGTTTTCGACAGCTGTTATATCGGGGTAAATGCTCCTAATGAGGGATGGCCCCGATCCAATCAGCTTTCTATTGCCGAAGGCTGTAATGTTCTGTTTAAACACTGTCTGATCCAGTCAGAGATAAGCGTAGCATCGGCTCCAAACGATGAAACACCACGCATATTCGATCATAATACTTTCGTCTTGGAAGATGGCAATGTTCCATTGTATTCCTGCCTGCTCAATAATGGCGCCACCTTCACCAATAATATTATGATCAATTTACAACCGGTTCAGGTACCGGTTGTTAGATATATGGTCGGGTTGACTGAATCAATATTCGAGTATAATTGTATCTGGGGATTCAATGGATACATGGAGAGTTATGTTCCTGATACGATTATTGACTTTTCTCCGACTAATCTTACTGTTAATCCTGATGTTACGCAGGATGGCATTGGCTGGCTGCTTAATCCCAACTCCCCTTGCATAGATGCCGGCAATCCGGATTCGACGATGGATCCTGACGGGACGCGGAATGATATTGGATACCGGTTTTTCTATCAGATGAATTGTTCGATTGCACCGGAAACTGGATTGGGCACGCCATCAAATCTTAGTTTCTCCACCTTCCCTTCCCCCTTCAACTCCTCCCTTTCCATTTCCTACTCCTCCCTCACTAACGCCCCAATACTGCTCTCGCTGGTTGACCTCTCCGGGAGGACTCTGCAATCGAACTGGCTTCCGGGAACGTCGCTTGGCAAGGGGGTTGCGACCATCGGGACAACCGCGCTGCCGTCGGGGAATTATTTCGTCATTGTCGGGGGAAAGAATGACAGGGTGGTCATGCCGGTGAGGTGTCTCAAGTAGGCTTTAGGCTTTAGGGGGGAGGGGAGGGGCTTAGAGTTCAAACTTCAGTTTGTCCGAGAAACAATGAGGTGCAGTTCATTCACTCCCGCGTAGGGGCCAGCTTGCTGAGCCCGGTTTGAGTTTGCGATTGTATTGGCAGGGCTCAGCAAGCTGGCCCCTACGCGATGCTGCATTGGGTAACCCGCACAGCTCTTCAGATCTCCATCAAATTGACTCCCAAATAGCTGTGCGGGCTATACAATTGCGACGAGAAACGCAACCAACCGCGGCGGGTTGGTTGTAGGGGCGAGGTTGCGGGGTGGTTGTAGGGTTAAGGTCGCGGCGGGTTGGTTGTAGGGAATGACTCACAGCCACCCCGTCAACCGGAAATGCACCCGCCCCTGATCGAACGATTCACCCGGAACAAATCCCAAGTCGAGCCCCAACCTCCCCGCCGCCGTCTCGACCGCCGATGTGACGCCCGCCGACCAGAAGACGCGCTTGTTGACAGGCCGGGTCGGTTCTAGCCGGTAAAGGTCAGCCCCATCCACGAACAGCCCGAGATAGCCGCTTTTCCGATCCGGTCGCCAGCGCAACTCAATTGCTCCCCACATCGCTCCCCGCGCGAGGAACTCCTCCTCGATATACCCTCTAAGGCTGGCGCTCCCGCCCACCCGCGCCAGATCTTCGCTCTCCAGAGCCCCCGTCGATTGCAACAGTTCCACCCGCCCAAACGCAACCCACTTACCGCGGATCGGATGCGCCCCCTCTACCCTAGCGCCGTTCTGGTGAACTTCACGACTGCCGGTCACGCTGTCTATGTTGCGGTTCCCGATCCGATCTTGCACGGCAAAGCGATAGCCGTTCGACGGATTCCAGTCGTCGTCGAGATAGTCGAGCGTGACGCCGGTTTCGATCCAGCTCGTGCGCGACGACGGGCGGCTTGAATCAGAAGCGGTAGTGCGTTGGCTCGCCGCTCCCAGACCGAGTGTGACTCCCGCGAGCGGCTCAAACTCGCCTTTCAACCGGTAGAGGCTCATCGAACCGATCCGATCCTCGCTCTCGCCTTTCAACTCCGCCGACGCCGACACCGGAAGACCGGCAATCCACCCTTCCCTGAACGATGCTTCTACACCGCGACGCTTCGGATTGAGCCCTTTCCACGCGAAACTGAAGCTCCGCCCCAGCTTGAACAGCCGCCCGACTTCGATCCGGACGTCTCCCGCTGGTTTGGAACTGCCTTGTGAAACCGCCATAATACCGGAGATCTTCGTTGCGCTGCGTGTTTCGACCGGCAATTCGAGATCCAATACTCCCGAAGAACCGGGCAAGAGTCGCGGCTCGCCAATTTCAGCGATGCTCTCCTCCCGTTCCAGTCTCGCAATAGCCTTGTCGAGCGCGCTTTTCTTGAACGGTTCTCCACGTCGGATTCGACTGCGCAAACGCAACTGGCTCCAGTCTCCCTGCGGCGATCCGGGAAAACGAGCTTCACCCCAGCGTTCAAACACTCCCAGCTTTATCTGGATGGCTGGCGTAACCGTGATCTCTTTTTCGCCGACGTTCAATTGCGAGGGATTAAACTCTACCTTCGCAAAAGGAAATCCTGCTTCGGTCAACGAATCAAGGATTGCCTCGGCAACCTGGGCAAACAATTGCGGACTCAGCCGCTTCCCCGATCCGAATCTCGCATCAGCGTCTTTGGAAGCTGTCAAGGCAGGACCTGCGGAAACCACCAGACTCAAGTCCTTCGCCGAATCAGTTTCGTCAGCCTTAAGTTCAGCCAAAGGATACCCCTCCGCCGCCAATCCCGCCAACACTTTTCTGACAATGACGGGAGCTGCCTCAGTGGAAATAATCGCATCCGACGGGATACCGGCAAGTTCATAGAGTCGCCGTTCCGAAACCACCGGCGGATCAATCCTGAGTTGAAGGGTGAAATTCTCCTCTGCTGAGGCGCCTCCCGCCAATAATGCGAGGAGAAGCAATGTAGTGAGTCTTTTCCTCACAGCGTCGCCGTCATTTCTGCCAGTCCGCTGACCAGCGGTGCGCGCCGTTCCTGCCAGCGGCTCCTTAGCAGCGCGGAGGCAGTCAAGTTCTTGCCGATCCGGTAATCGAGACTCGCCGACGCGGTCCAGTTATCTCCAATCGACCAGCCGCGAGTCAGATCGTAACCAGTAACCTTCCCCGATCCGGTCAACTGCCGCCATTCTCCCTCCAGACGAACTGATCCTTCAGCTCGAAGCGGCAATCTCAACGATGGCGCAATTCTCCGTTCAGTGACCGAGCCGCCGGTTACAGCTTCCCGCCGTCTTTCAAGCCCGCCTCTCAGTGACGCCTCTGAGTTTCCCGGCGCCGGAAAAGCAATTTCCGCATCTCCACCAGTCGATCTGACGGATGCTCGGAGCGCTTCGTTCGATATCGTTCGGCGAGCGGTTCGATCCGTCATAGGTTCGACGGTGAGAGTGCTGCGTCGAGTCAATCCAATTCGAATGCGCAGCGACGCTGATTCGGTCAAGTTCTCCTCGCCCCCCGCGAGCCCTGCGTCGCGGCTTTCGTCTCGACGGAGCGACAGCCGCCCATCGCCGCCAGCGTTCCCTTCGAGGAAGTTCACATCCTGCCGCCAATTCCATCTCATCGAGGAGATACCGGTTGACCGGAAGGCAGAACGCGTCAACAGAAATACTTCTGTCGGATCTGCATCGTAAGTAGTCGCCGCCGCGTCGAAGTAGGTATTCGTCCCGCTTAACCCAAACGGCGGCGGGACAGAGTCGCCTCGAGCAGTACTCCGCCAATCCAATTTGCCAGAAAACTGCACACGAGTGGCGAAGCGAATAGTATCAGTCGGGACATGAGTTAAATCGAAATCGCCATTCTCGTCGGGGACATACCGATCGCCTTCTCGCTTGTACGATCCCCGACCAGTCCCGACATAGGTCGCTACCCACGCTTCCGCGCGACCTGATCCGGTAGAAAGATTGTAGCTCCCGCGAAAATGGAAGGGCGAGGTTCGACGACCGGCGTCGAGGCTGGCGGCGCCTTGGGTGGAAGTGATCGAGGAGTTTCCTTGCAATGCGAGCGACTCTTCCGTTCGCGCGGCAGACATTGACCAGATCGCCGCAAGGACTCGCCCTTCCCACCCGGCTTTAACGGATCTGCTGATCAAATTTGCGACATAGGCGGCGTCACTGACGGCGTCGTCCTCGCGATAGATGAATCCTAACCGCACCTTTGTCCAGTTGGCCGGATTGATCTCCAAGCCCGGTTCGATTTCATTCAGCCGGTTTCCATCGGTGAGCGAGTCGGATCGTCTGGTCTGGTTCTTCTCATAGCGCAGACGTAACGAAGGAATTAAAATGCCCTTTAATCTCTGCACCTCGGCAGAGTATCTATCCGATCTTCCTTTCGAGCGGATGGAATCGTCATCGGTAATGACTGATACTATTTCCACCCTTCCGGCATAGAGACCTGTTGCTGCATTCCCCACTACTCCGGCCCTTAAGCCGGTGAAATGCTCTCCCAAATCGAGCTTGCCGACGCTGGCGGCAAGTTTTACGCTTTTGTCCGGGCGCAAAGCCGCCTCAGATTCAATAGCTGTCTCACCACTCAATGAAGTTTCATCCGATAATCCCCAGCGATAGCGATAATCAGATTCATGACTGCGCGAGAACGTTCTGAATCCGGCGCCTTGCCGTCTGAATACAATGGCTGCGGATACTATCGAGTCTAACGACGACCAGCCGCCTCGCCAGTTGACAGCTCCCGTACGATTCTGGCTGTCTCCCTTGGTTGAGAGTAAGTTACCGTCATATTCACTCCCGGCAATCTCGATATCACTCGAATACTTGGCGCCTCTATACGCCGCATATACTTGACCGATTCGAGTTCGGTCGGGAAGTGGAAGCCTTCTGACAGGCGAAAAATCGCCCTGTCCGACTCCTTCCCAGTGGTAGTAAAACGCTTGCAGGATCTTATCATAGAATCTAAGATAGCCGCCGACCGGATCAAGTGTGAAATCGGCGCGGAGATAGCCGGTTGGGCGTCCGACGCTATCAGGAGGCGAAAAAATTAGGATTTGACTCGCATCAGAAGCGCTCCCCCAGACATAGTCTCCCTTTCCAATGCCGACAGAATCGACGCCGTTCGTCGCAGCGCCCTGAGGATCGTCGCCAGCTTGTTCAGCCGCCATACGAAAATCCGGCGTCCAGTCAAAAGCAAGCGGATGGTTCTGATCGAGTCCCTCCTGAGCGATCATGCTCTCAACCGACCATCCCTTACCCTTGGCGGCGGCCCTTACACCGTAGAAATTGCTGGAATACGCCTCTTCGATCACTTCGTATTCAACTTCAATCCTCGATCCTTCCTGAATCAAGGCTTTCGGATTGAATAAGATGCGCCCCCGGTCATACTCGATCCGATAATCCGCTTCCAGCCCCCGGGTCAACAGTCGTCCGTCAAGGCGGACTTTCTCGCTGCCCGCAACTATTTGAATCCCAATGCTGCCGTACCGGTCGGACAGTTCGTAAGGACCTTGATCGCCGCCTCTTCCCGTAATTAAGCTCGATGCGAATCTTCCGCCGCCGCCTGCGACCGCTGCGCTGGCTTGGTAGCCGCCCCGTCGCGCCGTTACTTCTCCACCTTTCAATCGTCGCTCGATCGATCCATACCGTCCTGATCGCCAATTCAGATCCCAGTCTCCCAATATTCCAGTTAGTGTGGGCGTCGAAACCTGGACGCGCAGACGGTCAAGTTCGCGAAGAGTCGTCGAACTCCCTTCTGAAGTTGCAGGAAGCGACCGATCATCAACAAGGGCATCGAGGTTTACATTCGGCGCAAGCCGTCCCGACATCTCAAGGTGCAGGCCGGAAGAAGCGGAATTCCCCGCCTCGCCGAAACGTATCCCGCGAATTATCGAACCGGAACGTCTCAATTCGCCCCACTGGTCAAGTGGCGAAGACGCCTTTCCTGATGACTGTTGTGGCGAGAGGTTTATGAGACTGTCGGGATGCGGAATGTATGGTGTGTAGTAGGAGTATTCGGAGATCGGTGAGATTTGCGCTGATTTCCAGAAGAGCCTTATAGAGTCGCCCGGCTGGATTTCTCTATGCGAAGTGAGAATGAGAATTCGACTACTATCTACGAGAGAAATGTCAAGTGTATCCGAACCAATAGTTGCAAAGGCGGTTCCCTCGATCATCCAGCGATCAGGATTTTGTACTGTCCTTTCTTGGATTACAACAAGCGTCGCCTCACGCCGTCCCCCTCCCATACCGATGAGACTCTCCGGTGAGTAGAATGGCACCAATATCAGTAGGAGAGCCGCGATCTGCACTTAGAGGAGATCCTTAATAACTATCCGCCCGTCATCACAGAGTAATGCCAGGCGATGCGAGTGAACAGCTATTGAAACAGGACGGCTTGCCCCCCAAGCGCTTAATGAATCGGATGGCCAGACCATAACCGCTTGGCCGGTTTTACTATCCACTGTGGCCAAACCGTCGCCGATTACCCAAATCAACTCATCATCCAGAGCGAAGTCCGTGGTTGATTTAAGCGGGAGTGAGATAGTCTGTCTGGCTTCTCCTCCCGTCGAGGTTGAGTAGAGGTTCGCACCTTTAAGTATCCAGATCAAATCCCGGGGATAGTCGAAATTGATTTGTGAGTTCTCCTTCCAAACTCTAAGCGGCGTGGGAATCATAAGCGGCGATGATTTCCCATCTTTTTCAACACGCCAAATATCGCCGTCGAGCCTGTTGAGGAGATAAACTCTCCCAGCGTCGCCGACGCAAATAGAAACGGGTTCGATAAGGTTTCTCGCGTCCAAAGGAATCGGGGGAAACAACTCACCCCGTCTCCCAAATTGAATAATCGAGGGGTAAACGGGATCTACAGATAGAAAGCCAAAGCCGCCGTTGGAACAGATATCGACCGGGGAAACATCATGATCCTGAGAGGATTGGAATTCACCTGCAAACGCTTCCGTCTCATTCCAAACCAGCAACCGCGAAATCGGTCCGGTCAACTCGACCAACTCTCCGCCTGCCCCAAATGCAAGTGAGATTCCGCGCACTCCCGGCAAAGGCATCGGAAGTTGTCTTGATTCTCCCAGTTGTATGCCTTCTGAGGAAATCGCTGATAATACTGTGAAAAAGAAGAGCCAGGCGACTGCCCGGCTCTTAGGAAAATCGCGCAATTTAATCTGTCTCACTCGTTAAATGCCTGAATCCGAGGTTGGGTGTTGGATGTTGAGCATTATATGACGCGCCGCTTGTTCCCAGTAGTAGTCTCTTTCCATACCGAGGCGCATCAACTCATTCCACGTCTCTCTATTGCGATAGGTTTCCGAGGCGACGCGCAAAGCTTCTGACAAGCTTGTTGAATTGCCTGACTCATAGCCGAAGCCGGTCCCTCGCGATGTAAGTATGTCGATAACTTCAGTAGAAGCCGTCTGTGATGCGCTCTTGGAAATGATCGGTGCGGCTCCATATAATAAGCTGGAAAGTGGTCGAAAATCGGGAACCGAACTATTTACGGCGTGAAGAGCAAAATCGGAGCCTGCTTCGATCATTCGAAGGTCGCCTTCAGCGACGCCCCGGACAACTGATACTCGCCTATCCGAAGACTCATCGAAGCAGATATTCGATGTGTGGGAAGGATGACCGCTTCCATTAACCTCGACGAATTGGAGATTCAAATCGGGGAATGCTTCAGAAAAGTGGCGCATCATTACCGCTGATTCGTCCTGGACGGCGTCTCCCCAGAGCGCTATCAGCAGGGCGTCTGCGGCTGTATCCAAACCGTATTTTCCTTGAACTGCTGTCTTATTCGCTGCCTTCCCTTGAAGAATATCCTCAGATCCATAATTCACAGAAAGTTTCGGATCAGTTCGTGGATCCCAGCCCGGATCAGTCAAGCATAGACTCTTCATCAAAGCCCCCGCGAGTCCAAGGTTCTCTTCCTCTGATTGGATGACGCTATCAGCCGATTGAAGCCCGAGTTGGCGAAGAGTCGGAAGCGTAACGGTTGAAGGGGGTAATTGCAGATCGTATCGTTCAAAATCTGCGAGTGTAAGGATATGATCTCCCGTGCGCGCACAGAAGTGCATAAGACTCTTAACAGGATGGTTGCCGGTGATGTACTTAGGATTATACTTCAACAGGTATGGCGTCGCGGCAGTCCGCCAACCACAGCAGTAGATCACATCGGGAATCCAATTCAGATGTGCAATGAGTTGCAGCGCGGCGTGTGAGAGAAAAAGCGAGCACAGGAGCGACTCTTCCGAGATGCAGTCGTTCGAAGGAGACTCGGGGAACAGGTCATCGTTCTCCACGAAATAGACTTGCACCTTGGAGTGAGGCACAAAACCAGACTTTACGGACGCCGGATAGACTTGTCCGCCGAATGTAATGCTCATTTCACGCAAGCGCGCAACGTCTCTTAGCCCATGTTTGCGCTCGCGAATGCAGCGGTAACGAGGTGTAACAATGCGCACCTCATGGCCGTTCTTCTTGAGGGCGCGCGTAAGAGATTCGGCGATATCTCCCGCCATTCCGTGGCAGGAAAACGACGTCACTTCGTGGGTAATGAAGAGGATCTTCAACACCAGAAACTCCGCCCAGTTCGTTAACCCGCCGGATTACTTCAAATAAATCCGGCTAATACGCCTCACAACGGTTGCGTCCCAGTTTTTTGGCTCGGTAGAGCGCTATGTCCGCACGATTGACAAACTCGGTCGGACCTTCCACTTCGGGCGTCAGAAGAGCGATCCCGATACTGACTGTTACTTTATTAGACGACGGGCGAGCGCCGTGGTGTATCCGATACTCTTCGGCTACCTTGCGGATCTTTTCGGCTACTACCTGCCCCTGCGAGATGTCAGTTTCCGGGAGGATGACAGTGAATTCTTCGCCTCCATATCGGCAGACGAGATCCACTTCGCGAACATTGCTTTTAATAATCTCAGCCACCGCAGTAAGGATTCGATCCCCTTGAAGGTGGCCGAAAGTGTCATTATAAATCTTGAAATGATCGATGTCGATCATCAGCAGCGTAAGACTTGATTCATACCGACGCGCGCGTTTGAATTCACGCGTGATCTGTTCTGAAAAGAATCGGTGGTTGTACACATTAGTCAGACCGTCAACAGTCGCCATCCTGCGCATCGTTGAGTGTGTGCGAGCGTTTTCGATGGATTTGGCGATTACCCGTCCGATAGCCTCCATGCGGTCAATATCGTCCAATCCGAAATAGCCCGATTGGCACGAAAAGAGCTTCAAAAGTCCATTGGGTCGCCGCTGAAAAATAAGTGGGACTAAAATGCCGGACTGCAAACCCATCAAAGTCAACAAGCGCGGATTCATTAACACGTCAGCGCCCGAATCGGACTTGATTAATAGAGGTTTGTGCGCCCGAAGTATTTCTGTTTGCATATCGGGCTTTAGAATCACAGTCAATAAGGGACCGCCGAAAGATGTGTCATTCCTTTGAAAAGCGCCGGTGGCAATGCATTCTTTGCCAGTGTTCTGAAACCATTGCAATTCCATATAATCATATCCAACGCTCTCCTTTAGCACACGCGCAACTGCAAGATTCAATTTCTGGCTGTCTAACTCCCAACCTATAGCGTCCTGAATCTTGGTTATAGTCTTAAACCAACGGAGGTCGTGGTCATTGCTCTGGGTGCGCTTGTCACATCCGCTGCTCAATGCTGCCGCTATCGGTCCGATCATACGCGAATGTCTGATTGGATTGTGGTTGCTCTTGCATCGATCTATTTTCTGGATGAGCGATTCAACGATATTTCCAGCCTCAGGCAGCGACTCGCTTATTGTTCTCGCGATGTGGTTTGCAGAATCAAGCACATCGGTAACGGCTGCCGAGAGCACTGATTTCCACGCCTTTTCCGTTCCATCGCCATTAGCTGTCGATTTAGCGCAGAGTACAGCGCAATAATCTTCACGCACGATCAGAAGAGTTAACACGCGACGCAAGGGATGATTGCGCGACAGTTTACCGAGTGAACGAACGCTTACACGAGCGCCTCCGTCAGTGAGCGAAATGAGGCGCAACTCCCCTACGCGACCAGACTCGTCAAGATCGAAACGACGTCGAAATTCGTCGCTGATTCCTTTAGGGAGCAGCAATAGAGCTTCACCCCATCCGGTCGCAGGAAGTCCAGCGGCGAGCAACTCGGCTCCCATCCTTAATAAGTGCGAAGGGTCCACATCGATTGATGGCGCGCCATGCTCGAGCAGGTCGAACGGAGTCGCTTCGAGATTAGATTGGTTGTTCGAACTGGCGGCGTCGAAAATCATCGATGGTTATAGTTGACTCTGAAACTCGCGCCCAAGAAGCTCGCGCAGCATCTGGGCGTTTTTGACGGCCTGCCCCATATGGCAGTTATTGAAGAAAATAAAAGTTGCATTCGCTTTCTCATCTACTCTTCGAACAAGCTCAGCAAATTCCTCGATCTCTGAATGAGAATACTCATAATCGTAGCGGTCACCCTGACTTGAATCGTACCAAGCGGCGCTATTGCGACCATGGAGACGAACGTAGCCAATATCGGAAGTCACGATTTCATCTGTCCGTGGAAGTCCACATAACTTCGGAAGATCGACAATGACATTCACAAGCTTTTCAATAACAAGCATCTGGTATAGGTCTGGAGTCTGCCAATCACCGCGACGGAACTCAACTGCAAGGCGTAAGTCGTCGCATAACTCGTTTAATCGTCGAATCCGGTCAATGGACGTTTTACCCGGTCGAAAAGAATTGGGGAATTGCGCCAGCACTCCTGCAAGACGACCGCTCTCTCTTAATGGCTTTATCGATTCGAGGAACATCGACATCGAAGCGCCCGGTTCTTCATCTCCGTGCGTCGCCGCGCCCGGCAATTTTACCCAGAAAGGGTAACCGGTCGGAGTCCTGCGCGCCATTCCTGCAAACGTTGACGCCGGTGGAGTTCTATAGTAGGTGGCATTGATTTCAATGGTGGGAAATTCAAGGGAGTAGTACGAAAGCCACTCGTTTTTCGGCAGGCGAGGCGGGTAAAATACCCCCTCCCAATCAGGAAAACTGTATCCGGATGTTCCTATGTAGATAGACCCATGTCCGTGGAGAGGTTCGGGACTCGGATCGGTAAACAGCCCCTCTTGGCTGATGTCACTCAAGATCCCTCTACTTCTTAACCAACAATCTGGCCGTTCTCGGCGACAAGCTGGCCTCGCTTGAAAACTGCAACCGGAATTTGATCCCCGTATGTGTAGGGAATATAATCAACGTCAGAGGCATTCCAGAGACAGATGTCAGCCTGAAATCCCTTTGCGAGCCTCCCAATACGATCCGTGCGCTTGATTGCGTTAGCGCCTCCCACAGTAGCAGCCCAGAGAGCCTCAGATGGCGTCAATTTGAGCTTGTTACAGGCAAGAGTCATCATCAGCGGCAGCGAAGGAGTCGGCGAAGTTCCGGGATTAAAATCTGTGGAAACGGCGATCTTACAACCTGCTTCTACCATCCGGCGCGCATTAGCAAAGCGATCCAGCCCGAGAAAGAACACCGCTCCCGGCAACAACACGATAGTGACTCCAGCATCAGCGAGCATTTTCAACTCGTCGTCGGGCGTGCGATCCATATGATCGGCTGAAATCGCTTTGAATTCCGCCGCCAGTCGAGCGCCCCCACTCGAAGTAAATTGGTCTGCGTGAATTCTTAGCTCTAATCCAGCCTGCCTGGCGGACGTAAAGACTCGTCTCGCCTGCTCGAGCGTAAAGGCAGTCTCTTCTACAAAGACGTCAACCGCCTCTGCAAGGCTTTGCTCCGCCGCCACAGGAATCATCTCATGGCAGACTAAATCAACATAGCCATCAGGATTCTCCTTGAACTCAGGCGGAACCGTATGCGCTCCCAGCAGAGTCGGACTCACCTCAAAAAACTCACCAGCCGCGATCCGGATCGCTTCCAGTGACTTCAGCTCATCGGCAACGCTGAGTCCATAACCGCTTTTAGCTTCCAATGTTGTGACGCCGAGTTCAAGAAATCTCTTGAACCTGTTCCTTACCAACTGAGTTAGCTCATCTAAGGAAGCGCTTCGAACGCCGCGCATCGATGATTGAATCCCACCTCCGGCGGCTGCGATCTCGAGATAGCCTTGTCCCTGACAGCGGCGAACGAATTCCGACTGGCGGAAATCGCGAAAGACCGGATGAGTATGAGAATCAATCAGCCCGGGCGTGGCAAGACGACCAGCCGCATCGAAGATATCGAAGGATTCTGCGGTAGGCGGAACCGGCTCGCGCTCCGATCCGATCCGCATAATCTGCCCTTCTTCCAACTCGATCCAGACATTGCGCAGGATTTCGATGGGATCAGATGGCATTCCGCCGTCGGCGGGGCGAGGATTCGCGAGCAGACCGAGGTTTATGATAAAGCGGGGCGAAAGATAGCGCTGTTCGTCAAACATACTATATAAGATACGGAACCCCGCCTCTTAAAGCAAGCAGAGGCGGGGTTCGCTCGGTGTGACCGTTGGCCGTCAACATTACTCGACAGTCGGAATTACTTCACAATAATCGTCATCAGACGTTCAGCCTCGAGCCATTTGGCCGCTGCTTCAACCTGTTCGGGAGTCAAATCTCTAAGCCTTGTCACCAACTTGGCGCGCGAATCGGGATCGCTCCAGAAGAACTCCCCGACGCCCATCGCATACGCTTGACCGATCCGCGCCATATCGCGCATCATCAGCCGACCGGCGATAGAAGCTGAGAGGCGCTGAACTTCGTCAGCCGTGAATTTATGCGTCTTCAATTCATCGAGTAGCTCGCGGATACCGGATTCGGCTTCAACCAACTTCTCCGGTCGCGTACCGATACTTATTTCCCACAATCCCCAAAGTGAACCATCTTTGGCTCGCTGAATGCTGACCGAACTGCCGAGAGAATAGGCAAGCCCGCGAGTTTCGCGTAACACTTCGCTCATCTGGTCGCTGAAGTAGGCGTTGGCAATGGTGAGTGCGGCTCGAATGCTGTCCGGAATGTCCTTGATAACCTCGCCCATTACCACCGCGCCTTGCGGTCTGCCAAGCGTCAACGTGTCACGGTTTCCTACCAGAGAACGGATAACGCGTGTCTCCTCCGCCCAACCGTCAGGCCGTTTTAAAGGAACCTTGACCTTCTCCTTGAACGCTTTAATAACGGTTTCCGAAGCTGCGTTAGCGTCCATCGGCCCGGCGATAGTGATCACGAGATTTTCTGGATTGAGATAAGCTTCGCGGAGTTTCTGAAGATCTGCGACCGTGATTTTCTTAGTATCGCCATAAACTGACGCAGATAGACTTGTCCCTCCGACGAGATGCTCGTGCAGCTTGCCCGAACCAGCGCCGACAGGACTCCTGCCTGAAGCGGATTTGCCTGCATCGGCCGATTCTCGCGCCGATTTCAACAAGTCGTCAGTCATCGGCGTCGCTTCGAGCAATTCCGCCAGCAGTGTAACGCCTTCATTCCAGGATTCCGGCAACACTTCGAAGCGGAAGAAGGAGAAGTCGGGCGAGGTGTAATAATCATCATACGGTATGCCCGGCTCATCGGCGCACTTCAGCGTTGCGGAGAGCGTCTCGAGTTTGTCGCCGATTTTCTGCCCTGATCCGGCGGCTTCTCCCAGAGTTCGATGAAGTAGATCAACTGTTCCAACGCCATAGACTGCATCCCACAACCAGCGATCTTTCGCCAGAATATGCACCGCAAACACTCGAGCGGACGGATCGCTCCTCACTATAACCGTAGGGCCGCCTTCAGGAGTTGACTTGATTGTGATGACTGTGTCTCGCGCCGCTTCAGCTTCAGCGGCCTTTGCCGGTTCGCTTATGTAGGTAAGTCGTTGCTTGCTCAACAGCCACCGCTTGGTTGCGCCGGTTAGTTCTTCGGTAGTGACTGACGGCAGGCGTCTTTCCCATGAAGCAAATTCATCCCAGCCGACCACCGCCCAATAGGGCGAGTACATCATACCGTAGTAGTGAAGCCGCTCTGTGTTGTAAACCTGCTCTGCAAGGTATGCTCTCGCCAGACGGCTGATCTCGTCCTTGGTCGGAGCCTTTTCAGCGAGCCGGTTCAATTCTTTATCGAGCAGCGCGATCAGGTCGGTCGCAGAAGGCCCGTCTTTCGGCCCCTCGATAGAGATATGAATAACGCCGAGATCAGGATCGAGTTGGAGATCAGTCCCTCCGTTCACTCCCGCTGGCAATTCAACCTCAAAACGGCGATCCAAAGCCCTGAGTTGCATCATCAACGGAACAAAGTCGGGTGATGATGGACTGGGCGCTGCCATCGCAATACTCACCGAGCGTCTTTTACCGTTGGATTCGTGAACTACCTGCCCGAGGCCAGCGAGTTTTTCCCAATCCGGGGGGGCGATATGTGCACGCGGAGGAAGCTGGCGAGGCGGGTAAGCTGCGAGACGCTTCTGAAACCAATCAAAGAGCGTATCAGCGGAAAAATCGCCAGTCGCGAAGAGGATTGAGTTGTTGGGAGTGTACCAGCGCTGATAGAAGGCGATGACCGAGTCGCGGTCAAGGCTGGCGATACTCTCTGTTGTCCCAAGCACATCCCGCGACAAAGGCGATCCTCCGAACAACAAGCGCGAAACGCCGTTCCCATCGTCGCCCCCTGCTGTGTTCGAACGCGCGATTTCCTCTTCGACAATTCCTCGCTCTTTTTCAAATTTAGGCGGCGGCAAAGTCGAATTGAAAACCATGTCGGCGAGGATATCGAACCCGGTAGTGAAATTCTCCTGCGCTGTCAGAACCATGAAATCAGTAAAATGCGAACCCGTATGCGCGTTATGATAGGCGCCGATCCGGTCGAAAGCGGCGTAGATCTCTTCCTGAGTCCGATTCTTCGTGCCGTTGAACAGAAGGTGCTCGAGGAAATGGGCAGCGCCCCAGGTTTGCCATGTCTCGTCCCGCGCTCCCGCCTTGACGATCAAATTCGCGGCGATCATGGGAACTGAGTGATTTTCTACCAGAACTATGTCCATCCCGTTGTCGAGCCTTCCAACGAGCGTATTTGCAGCGCTCACATTTGAAGCAACAAGACAAACTATCAGAAAGACGATGTTGATTGTTCGGAACATCGGATACCTATTTTGTTAAGGAGAGAATTAGCTTGTAGTGACTCTTGGAGGGCGGGCATTCCTGACCGCCCTGAGACTAAGCATGATTTGATGTTAGGGCGGTCAGGAATGCCCGCCCTCCAAGAGTCTAAATCGCTACCTGTTATACCCTCTTATTAAGAAAGTAATTTCGATTGAAAAGGACAGTTTCGATTCAGCTATCTTTTTTTTCCATTCGTCCGGCTTGAAAACGCCGCCTGATGACCTCGAACACGGTCGGAACAACCGAGATTAGCAATATCGCGAAGATCACCAGAGTTAGATTCCGCTTTACAATCGGAATCTCGCCAAAGAAGAATCCTCCGTAGAGGAACAGTGTAACCCATGCGAGGCTGCCTACGACATTATAGATAGTGAAGCGAAGATAGGTCATCCGCCCAACGCCGGCAAGAAAGGGAGCGAAGGTGCGAACAATAGGCAGAAAACGGGCAAAAATGATCGTCTTGGCTCCATACTTCTCAAAGAACTCATGCGTCTGATCGAGATATTTTCGTTTCAGAAACCGATAGTTCTTTTCAAATACAGCCGGTCCAAACCAGCTCCCAATTTGGTAGTTCAGAGTGTTGCCGCCGACTGAGGCTACAACCAAAAGAACAAAGAGCCATCCAACATCGAGTTTCCCAGCAGCGGCAAAAGCGCCGACGACAAAGATCAGCGAATCGCCTGGCAAAAACGGAGTTACAACCAGTCCGGTCTCGCAAAAAATGGTGAGAAAGAGCAAGAGATATGTCCACAGCCCGAATTTCTCGAGAATTACCCCGATGTAAACGTCGAGATGAACGAAGAAATCGACCGCAGTAAGAAGAAATTCCAAAAGTATCGCTCGTTAAGATCTGTTAGTTAATCGGTCTGACGGACAGGCGTCACTGAGTTCTTTGAAACACTTGTAAGTTTCGTACTTCATCATTCCTAAGAAAATAGACCCGGGTTCAAGGAGGATGGGCGTCCCTGCCCGTCCTTGATTTGAGTTCGGTCTGCTTGGACGAGCAGGGACGCCCATCCTCCTTGTCACTATTTCCATCTTCCGATGGAACGATGAGTGGGCAGATTTGGAGTGAATCAAACGACTCGTCCCAGCCTGTCCATAATTGATTGCGGGTCAGAAGAGAGGCAACTTCAAACCCAAAACAATCCGTTTCAAATAAACAAGAAGGCCGGTCAGCGCCGCGCGAGCGTTGCCGACCGGCCTTCCTTTACTTAAAGGCTCCCCAAGGAATTACTTAATCAGCGCCATCTTCATGGAACTGGTGTAATCGCCGGAGGTCAATTTATAGGTATAGACCCCGGCCGGGAGGTTCGAAGCGTCGAAATCGATCGAGTGATAGCCGACGCCGAGATGTTTCTGAACTGTGTTCTCGACCTGACGACCATTGATGTCGAACACTGCAAAGGTGACGTCGCCCGCTATCGGAAGCGCGAAGTTGATCGTGGTGGTCGGATTGAATGGATTCGGGAAGTTCTGGCTGAGCTGATACTCACCCGGAACGCCCGGCTTCACATTCTCATTGACAGCAGCGCCGCCAACTGTGCTGGCATAGAACTTCCAGAAGTACTGAGCATGATTTTGCCAGTCACTCGCAATAAGAAGCTGCGAGTTGAGCGGAATTTCACGGTCAGCGCGGAAGCTGATAGTAACACGCTGGGTATCAAGCGATCCAAGTGCGAATGCGTTGGGGCCGACAGTCACGTAGTTGCGCAACGCCGGCGGGATCTGGATGTTGCGGATATTGACCGAATCAGCGCCATAAGCGATAAACATCGCTTCGATCGTATGGTATTCGTTCAAGGCGAGGCTGTCGCCGAAGTCCAGAGTATCGGGTTCGATTTTAAGCAACTTGCCGGCAGGCGCAAGATTGGAAAGACCAAACTTGCCCTGGATCATGTAATCGCCAGAAGCCGCACCCTGGTATCCATTACCAGCGTCGAAGGTAATCATCATCGACGAAGGCATATGGTTGTTGCTGCCGGCGATCGGCGGCGTGCCATCGACCAGAATACGCGCACTCTCAGTGTGCATATAGGTGATCAACATGGCTTGATTCTGCTGGAAAGTCAGGGTATCCCGAGCTTCGTTATCGATCGCGATTTCGACCCACTGTGGATTGTCAGTTCCGTCGGTCTGACCAACGCCTGACCACATCTGATTGAGCTGACGAGCTTCAAGGTCAACCAACGCGATCATTACATTGACGTCTGCCGCCTGAGCCGCCTCAGGAGCAACGCCGATGCGAACGCCGGTCGCCCAATAGACAGCGTCGCCGCCCGGATGATTGAACATCGCAGCCCAGCCGAAACCTTCGCTGCCGCCGGTGGTGTTCTCTGCCACGTTGTCGTCGTAACCGATCCAGTCGTCGCCAGCGTTTTCCGGATCAAAGAAAATCTGATCCAAACCAGCGATGTTGTTGTCGGGATTCGAATCATCCTGCGCCATAGCGGTGACATAGACACGGAAGCGACCTACGACGTCGGAAGACCAGGTGCTGTCGCAAGTAACAACGAGAGTGTCGTTCTCGCCGATGTTATCCACTTCCTGAGTGACGTCGAAAACTTCATTGCTGTCGATATCGACAAAGTGGAAGTTCAGGAATGCTGCGTCGATATCCTGACCGTAATTGGCAATCTGCGCCTTGATGGAAACTTCGGTTCCGGGAAGCATCAGATATTGGCCGGTCAACATCTCTTCGGGATCGCCATTGAAAACTTCAAGGACGCCGAGATCGACGAAGTTATTCTGATATTCGCCATTAGCGCGCACTAAAAGGTCGCTGGCGGCTTGACCGTTGGCCCATGCTTGCGCATGATTGGTCGGAACTGCCGATTGAAGACTCTGCACGCGGGAGACATAGCTGCGGCGAACCTGGGTTTCGCCGTCGCCTAACGGCCAGTAGCCGGTGCCGTTCTGGTTCTGGTCGCCGCCGGGGCAAACGCCATAAACGATACTGAAGCTTTGACCTGCTTCGAACTGAAGATATTCGCCTTCCTCAAGCTCGAAGTCAATCCAGTTGTTCTGGAAGTCCTGACCGTCCCAGTCCGGGAGACGGTTCAAACTTTTGGTAAGGAGACGGTCAGCCAGATTCGAGTTATCATCCTGACTGTAAACATAGGTGTTGAAAGCCGCCTGCGAACCGCGGTGGTTCAACGGAAGGATACGCCAGCCTTGAAGTTGGAACGCCGCGTTCGGGGTAAAAACCACTCGAGCGTAGAGGAACGTCGCCGGAAAGAAAAGCTGGGCGTTGCCGTCGTCATATACAATCCAGTCGCCGCCGAACGGATCGCGCCGAGGTCCGACTTGCGGTCCCTCCTGATCGGCCAGCGGGACGAGATCCGGAACCAGTTCTGGAAGCAATTCTGCGGGAACGTCCTTCGCGAGAGACGGGGAAGCACAAAAGGCGAGCAACCCCACAAGCACAAGTAAGAAGCAGCGCTTCATCTCGTTCTCCTAAACAATGGATACTTTATAGCTCAGGCAAACGCCAAATTGGTGAAACGACGCCGCCTGCGCACCGATATTTAATAGATTCCGTTCTTATTCCAACCCACTCACTTGCGTATCGCCTCTTGAATCGCCCGTTCCCAGAGCACTTTGAACCGCTCATGGTCGCGCGCTGAAGCTCCTGCAATGTGAATATCGTCCCTGCCGTCACTCCTCTTTACCACCACCGCCCAAGCCATCCGCTGAGTCATTGTATAGACCAGCATTAGACCGAGCGTCATTACTAAAAATCCTGCCCAGACTAACCAACCGCCTTTATCGCGATTGACAGAGAGGATCGTAGTGTATCCCCCCGGAGCATTCCGAAGTCCTCGCAGATCAGCAATTTCGAAATTAACCGCTCCCGCACTGCCCATATGACCGGTTTGCCCGCCAAAAGCCCATGACTGGGTAAGAAGGGCGCCGTTCTTGTATAATTTCACACGGGCGGCAGGATTGCGAAGGTCGGGACTCGCCGAAAATGGCTGAAAATTCTCATCCATACGAAAGTCGGCGTAGAAATTACTCACCTCCGCTTCGTATCCTCCCCACGGCAGCGCGACCTTTCCGCCCCCGGTTTTCACCGCTAAGTCAGTATGTCCGCCATCGCCTTCGCAATGAAGCACAACCGTATCAACCTCGGTTTGGGCTGCGTGAGGTTGATAACTGCTCTGATAGAACCGATACCCGCGTTCGCGAAGCGGCGAGTTTACCGAGACTTCTTTTTTGTAGAGTTCGCGTTCGCCTTCAAGAACTGTCACACTTGAAATATAACTCTTGACATTGCCTTGAAATGGCGAGAGAGAGCCAGATTCGTCGGATATCTGAAAATCAGTCCTTAATTGACTCTTCGGAAACCATAATCCAGACGAGCCTGTGCGGGCGCCGATCGATACTCGCGCAGAATCCCCCCGAACCATCTCGACCTTCCCCCGACGACCGTCGCCTGTTTCTACCCACATATTAAGTCCGACGGGGTAGTATTCGATGCGGAAATCGTCGATTCGAACCTGGAATCCCCATTCGGGAGCGCTGATCACCTGCCCCGGGAAGCCACTCACCTGTTCACTCGTACCGGTTAAAGAAACCGCCAGACCACCAATGATCAAGAGCAGCATACCGAGATGCGAGAGCAATGGCCCAAGTCTTGAAAGTCCGCCAGCGGTCCCTGAAAGCGCGACGCCGGTGGTTGTCGCCTGTTTCTGGATCGATAGTCCAAGCCGCTTCAAGACGGCGTTCGCCTGTTTTTCCCCGTCGGTTGCGGTAATCTTGACGTACTCGGGAAATCCTTCAAGAGAACCCGGGTCAGTTCTGAAAGTACGAAGAAAGGCCTGCCGGAAGAGTGACGGCGCGCGCTCGACTACACAAACAAACAAACTAAGCGAAAGAACGCCTAATAAAATCCTGAACCACCACGAACGAAACGGATCCCCAAGCCCTAAGAACGAAGATATCGGGGAATTCATGGCCCCGCTCGGCAACATCTCTCCAGCCAGCAGCGCTAAGAGCGACAAAACCGCCGCGGCGACTAACAGCCAGACGGCGAACTTCATTGAATTCAGCAGGTCCCATGCGCTGCCGAGTATTCCCCCACGATCAGGAGACGGAGAAGCTGTTGGTGCTATTTTCTCATCCTCGCGAAAATATTCTCAATTCTTTAAGATAAACAGGCTTGATAATCAAGTCAAGAAGCGCAACACTATTCCGCGCTAATTGAATAGAGACTGTAACGTCGGATAGTTTTTTCTACCGCGGGAGGTACAAACCAGGAGACAGGCAGTCCGGCAGCGACGCGGCGGCGGATCTCTGTGGAAGATATTTCGATGTTCGGAGTGGGCGTTCGGATTATTCTCAGGAGCCATTCTTCAGGCAATTGAGATAGCGCTGCTTCAGCGCGATCCATAACAGCTAAAGTTGCAAGCTTTAGGATTACTTCAGGCTCACGCCAGCGCGGAAGTTCGGCAGCCGCGTCTGCGCCGAGGATTAGAAAGAGAGAATACTTGTCGAGGGGATACTTGACGACTAATTGGCGGAGAGTATCGACCGTGTAACTGACGCCGCCGCGAGCGATCTCGATATCACTGACTCGAAAGAGTGGATCGAGACGGCATGCCGCCGACGCCATCTTAAGGCGTAATTCAGCGGGCGCAACGCTTCCTTCAAGTTTGTGAGGTTGGATATTGGCGGGTATCACCAAAACACGCTCGAGCTGAAGCTTTTCAGCCACAGCTCGAGCAGAGAGAAAATGCCCCCAATGAGGAGGATCGAAACTGCCGCCGAGGATCCCGATCTTGCGGCGCAACCTCTCGCTCATCTGTTTTCTGCAGATGTGAGGCGATCGAGCCTCGCTTGAGCTGTTGCTTTCAACTTATGGTCGGGATATTTATAGAGAAAGTTCCGGTATGCTTCAATCGCTTCCGCCGTTTTCTCGTCGCCTTCGAACGCTTCGGCGAGACGACAGGCCGCTTCGCTTGCCCACTCGGTATCGTAGTATTTATCGATTACCATCTGGAAATAGATCTGTGCTGATCTGTAATCCTTCATTTTCATATAGATAATACCACTCGCGAACTCTTTATGGGCAAGCTTGGCGCGACACTCTTCGATCAGATGTTGCGCGTCTTTTACCCGGTCGGTATGGCCGGGATAATAATCAATGAAGGCTTGCAGGGCGTCCATCGCCTTGACTGTCTGATCCTGATCGAGAGCGTAGTTGGGCGAGAGCTTGAAGTAGCAGGCGCCAGCTTGGAACATCGCTTCAGAAGCGAGAGCGCTACGTGGAAAGCGACGCACAAGCTCATTGTAGGCCTCGGCTGCGAGAAGATATTCCTTAAGCTGATAGTGAGATTTTGCCAGCAGGAATTGCGCCGAGTCAACCAGCGCCGAACCGGAATAGTTCAGGGTGAAGTAATCCAATCCGTCAACCGCAGCGAGATAATCTTCCTTCTCAAACCGCTCTACCAAATAGCGATAGGCGGCGTCCGGTTCCATCTGGGTCACGTCAGTTTGTTTGGCGCATCCGATTGCCAGCATTAACAATGCCGATGCGAACGTAGTTCTTAGACGGCTTTGAGTAATATTCACCTGCCTCTCGCAATAAATATCAGATAGATTGTCACTCCGACAGTGACGGTTATAATAATCGGAACACCCCATCGGCCGATATACGTACCGTTGACCGACGCGCCTGCTTCGATGCTGTTCTCCCACCCCAAATTCGCATTGCCCCCGTCGCCTGTCGAAGCCCAGTACGGTCGAAGCGGCGCCGCGCAGGGGTCAGTTTGCTGAACCTTCTGAAGTTGTGCGTTTCGATTACTTGGGCTCAGCAAGCTGGCCCCTACGCGGTGCGGAAAAGTGGAAACAACTTCAAAGTTCTTCAACGGGATGACCAACTGAGATTCGGAATGATTGGGCTTCAAGCCTAACCCGAAACTTACCTCAGCCAGCCCGAGAATCCCAACAATTGCAATCAGGCAAACGAAGGCTCCCTTATTCACTCTTCGCATCTCCTTTCCTCACCCTCACTGCCGCGAGCAACGCCGCCCCGTAGATTATCGTAACAACCACAAGGAACAGGTCTCCATGACGCACATAGAAGGTCTCCTCAGTGCAGATCGGAATAATCCCCGCGGCGATCTCAGTTTTAAACAGTTTTGTTTGAGCGATCTCGCGTCCCAACTGATCGCAAATCAGCGAGATGCCAGAATTCGAAGCCCTTGCCATCGCCCGGCGAGTCTCAATACAGCGGAATCGGGAGAGCGCGTTGATCTGGGCTGCCTCAGACGACCATCCATACCATGCGTCATTCGATACCGTGACAAGAAAATTCGCCCCCCGACTAACATATTCACGCGTTAAAAAACCAAAAGCCGATTCATAGCAGATCAAAGCCGGAAAGCGAAGGGTATCCTGCGCGGATGTGATAACGTCGAACAGAGTCCAGCGCGGTCCGGGGATGAATTCCGCCTGCCCGAGGTTCAGCTTGCCAAGAGACGGGAATATCCATTGAAAAGGCACTCGCTCCCCTAATGGAACGAGTTGCCGCTTCGCGCCTCGCTCGACCGGCCCCTTAATTGGATCAATCAGGAAAGCTGCGTTTAGCGGTTTCGGTTCTCCCGCAACTCTAACATGATCCGAAGCGCCAGTGATGATCGAGACATTCGCCTCGCTCGCCAGAACTGTCAACTTCTCGCGGAAAAAACTCTGGCGAAGAAGATTGAACGGGACAGCTGTTTCCGGCCAGACGGCGAGATCGATTCCCCGAGCAGATCCAGCGCGAGTCAACGAGTCATAGACTGCAAAGGAGTACCCCGGTCCCATTGTCCACTTCTCAAGCGGTGGAATGTTCCCCTGAACGACCATCACTCGAGCGGTCGGAGCATCTTTGTGATAGTGGCTCGTCGCGTGCCAGATCGCAAAAGGAGGAATAAGAGCCAGAACGACAAAGCATAAGAAACCGTAACGTCGCGCTTTGGGAATCGGTCCTTTCCACGTATGATATACCGCGACATTCATTGCCGCCACCCAGAAACTCACTCCCCAAACGCCGGTGAACTCCATTATCTGAAGCAGGGGATCAAAGCGCGCTTGTGTCAACGCGAGTAGCGGCCATGGGAAGGCGAGTTCCCCTAAGTAGCCAAGCAATCCTTCCCAAGCTGTCCAGCTAAAGGGAAGTATCCACCAGGCAAGTTCACCAAATCGTTCAAACAGCCGTCGCCACAACCACGCTCCCAACCCCCAACCGAAAGCGAGGATGCAGGTCGTCGCCAACATGGTGGCTAACGCTGCATACCAATCAGTCCCATTGTTGAGCGCCAACCAGTAAAGAAGACCGGCGTTATAAACGAATCCGGCGGTGAAACCTTCTCCAAATCCCTGACGAGCTGGAGTGCGCAACGCAAAAAAGAGCGGAACTAACCCAATCCAACCGAGAAAATAAAGATTGAAGGGTGGTGTGGCGAGAACCATCACCGCTCCAGAGAGCGCCGCCAACAGTCGGCTGCGCGGTGGAAATGTCACTTCCCACTTTGGTTTCAACGACCAGCCGAGTGATAAATCGCTTCTACAACCTCCATCACCTTGACTGCTTCCTGACCTGTGGCGAGTGGTTTCTGACGTTTCTTTATACACTCAACGAAATGGGCGATTTCAGTTTGAAATGAGTTTCGATAGAGTCTAACGTCGTCGCCAAAATTAGGCAGGTCGATGTGCTCAATCGCGTCCTTCTGACGCCTTGAGAGCCGAAGCGGATTCAACGCTGCCGCTCCGCGAGTCCCTGAAAACCAGGTATAAGCCTTATCGTGATCGTCGCAATTCGCCCAACTTACCTCAAGCTGGAAGACAGATTCATCTTCGAGCCGGATAAACGCCGTGGCAGTATCCTCGACATCGAGCGCCAGCGCTTTATCATTAATTGAACCAACCACCTCGATGACCACCGGGAATCCTGTCAGGAAAAAGACCAGATCGATCATCTGGATTCCAAGATCCATCAACACACCGCCGCCGGAGAGCTTCTGATCGCTGAACCAGTAGGGTCTCCCCCAGACGCCAAGCTGCCTGAGCCAGCCGGCGCGGATCATCGTCAACTCGCCGAGTTCTTTCTTGGCAAGCACTCTGCGCAGATGAATAGTATCGGATCTGAAGCGATGGTTCATAGCAGGGATCACGAGCCGACCACTCCTCTCTGCATATTCCACGATGGCGCGGGCTTCGGTTGTAGTCCGGGCGAACGGTTTTTCGATCATCACATCGACGCCGCTCTCGAAAGCCAACTGAGCAAGAGCGACATGGCTGATCGTCGGAGTAGTGATGAGTACACCGTCGAGTGCAGCGTGTCGAAAAAGCGCTTCCGGTTCATCAAACCAGACCGGCAGCCCAAACCGTTCGGCGACGCCAGCGGCTCGCCCTGCGTCACTGTCGCAGATAGCGACCAATTCCGCGGACCGCGTCCCGAGAATGTTGGGGATATGGGCGACTTGCGAAATACCGCCCGCCCCGATAATACCGAGTCTCACTTTCTTCGAATCAGGCACTTTTAGCCTCCGCTTCCCTGCTGATCAGACGTGGCTGTTGCTCGAATGACTCCTCGCCGCCAGTCGAGATAGTCTTGCAATATAATAATAGCCGCTGCTTCGTCCGCCCAACTTTTAGCCTCTCGTCCCTTGCCGCCATAGAACTTTCGTTCCGACAGCGCAGACGCGGTGCTGAACCGTTCCGGCCAGAATGTGACCGGCATCCCGGACGCCATAAGCGACTCTGCCAGACGATGAATCCCCTCAATTACAGATTCATTGCCGCGAGTCGTTGAAGGCTCTCCAATGACAAAGCCGCTTGCGTTTCGGATCCGCCCCGCCTCGCGCACACTCGAAGCTAACGCTTTCCCCGCTTTTCCTTCGATTCTGCCCGCGCCTACTGCCGCTCGACCTTCAACATCGCAGGTTGCAAGTCCAACGCGTTTCAAGCCAAAATCGACGCAAATCAAGACACCAGTAAGGACGACGGGGGTTGATGGAAGTTCAGGCAAATGAATTATATTTCCGGAATCATTCTGGATAGCTGCTACACCTACCACCAACCCGCCGTGGTTGGTAGAAAATACGAGAGTATTAACGGGTAGCGATTAAGACTCATGGAGGGCGGGCATTCCTGACCGCCCTAACGTCAAATCATGCATAATCTCAGGGCGGTCAGGAATGCCCGCCCTCCATGAGTCACTACAAGTAAAACTCTCGAAAATACATCTGTTAATTCAAGTTCCTACCAACCACGGCGGGTTGGTAGTAGGAATAGAACGTGCTACGACGACGACGCTTCGTCTGCTTCGACGTCTTCACGCTCTACTTTTAATATTCCTCGCACCGCATTGATTTTTCCAAGCACACGAGTAAGGTGCGGCAGATTTCGCACTTCGATTATCATGTGACCAATCGCAAGTTTTTCTTCCATATAAAGCGATACTTGCTTTATGTTCACTTTATAAAGCGCCATCACCTGTGTGATGTCCCTAAGCAGGTTGGGTCGGTCGTCAGCCACTATATGGATACGCGCGCGGAAACGGTCGTCGCGCTCGACGTCCCAAGCGACACTGATCACTTTTCTTTCATCGTCGAGCAACGAAGCAATGCGATTGCAATCCGTGCGGTGGATCATCACGCCGCGGCCCGTAGTCTGGAATCCGATGATCGGATCTCCCGGCAAGGGTTGGCAACAGCCGGCAATCGATACGGCTAAATTGTCAAGCCCCCCGACTCGCACGTTCTGGTCGTGACCGATCCTCTGGATGATCCGGCTCAGCACCCCTTCCTTGTCCTTCGCGACGATCGGCACGAGCTTCCGCATCACCTGACCCAGGCTGAGCGTTCCCTCTCCAATTGCTGCGAAGAAATCGTGAGGTTCAGTGTAGCCGAAACTCACTGCGATCTCGGGGATCTCGCCGTTATCCGAACGGAGCTTAAGTCGCGCGAGTTCGGCGACAATCATCTCCTCACCGAGCAGCCGCGCTTGATCCCAGCGCGTCTCACGGAACCAGCGTTTGATCCGTTGGCGCGCTCGCGAGGTTCTGACGAGCTTTAACCATTCCGCGGAAGGCCGTTGATTTGGAGATGTAAGCACCTCAACAATATCACCCGACTCTAACTTACCGCCCAATGACGCCATCTTACCGTTCACCTTGGCGCCGATGGCGTGAAGCCCTACATCGGAGTGAATTGCAAAAGCGAAGTCCACCGGCGTCGCATCTCTGGGCAGCTTGATCAGTCGGCCCTTGGGACTGAAAACGAAGATCTCGTCCTGCACGAGGTCAATTTTCAGGTTTTCCATAAAGTCGCCGGTCTCAGCGCCTTCCTGGTGCATTTCCATCAGTGAGCGAATCCACTCAAGCTGAGCGTCGGCGTCCGGTTGGAGTTGACCTTCCTTGTATCTCCAGTGAGCAGCGATGCCGTTCTCGGCCAACTGGTGCATTTCATCAGTGCGAATCTGCACTTCTACGATACGCTTCTTTGGGTCAACTACCTTGGTGTGAATGGATTGGTAGAGGTTTGACTTCGGAAGCGCAATGTAATCAGTGAAATGCTCGGTGACCGGGCTGTAAATATCGTGAACTACCCCAAGCGCGCGATAACACTCTGACTTCTGCTGAACTATCACTCGAATCGCCAACAGGTCGAAGATGTCATCGAAGTTCTTCCCCTGTTTATGGATTTTATCGTAGATGCTCGAGATGCTTTTTACGCGGCCGTCAATCTCCGCCTGAACACCGAGTCGTGTCAATTCACGCGTGATCGGGGCAATAAACTCTCCAAGAATAGCTTGTCGTTCCTGCACAGTATTGGCGATTCGGGCGGCGATTTCGTCGTAGGCTGTTCGGTCGAGTACCCGCAGCGAGAGGTCTTCCATCTCACGTGCGACTCGCGCAATTCCGAGCCGATGGGCAAGCGGAGCATATACGTCGCGAGTCTCGGTTGCGATTCGTTCCTGAGATTTGCGCGAGAGCGCTTCGATTGTCCGCATATTGTGGAGACGGTCGGCAAACTTGATCAGGATGACGCGGAGATCCTTCAGCATCGAGAGCAGCATTTTGCGGATTGTCTCAGACTGCTGTTCTTCCCACGAGCGGAAACGGAGCTCAGAAATCTTGGTAACGCCATCCACTAACAGAGCGACCTGTGCTCCAAATTTCTCCGCGATTTCATCGACCGTAACATGCGAATCTTCGACGACATCGTGCAACAGTCCAGCAGCGACCGCAATGTAGTCGGTCTTCAGATCGGTAAGTATATAGGCGACTGCGAGCGGATGGACAAAATAAGGCTCGCCCGAAACTCGTCGCTGATCCTTATGGATCTCGACCGAGAAATCGAACGCCTGCTCTACCAGATCTGGATTCCATCTGCGATGATAGGCAGATAGCTCCGCGATCAGGCGAGCTTTATCCTCATTGAATTGTCTTTCCAGCTCTTTACGCGCCATGGGGTAGAGAAAGCTCCTTGTGTGAAACCTTACGAAGGGAAGTTAATTGAGTCGGGAATATCTTGATCCGCGTAGGGGCCAGCTTGCTGAGCCCTCTGAGGTATGCGATATGATTGGCAGGGCTCAGCAAGCTGGCCCCTACGCGGATCGTCATTATAATGTCTTTCTTCTTTCCTCAATCTTCTTTCATTTTTAGAACGGCGCTTCTTCCACATCGACCGGCTCAATCGGCGCGACGTCAACATCCATGCGGGTTGGCGCCATTCTCGCGGCGCGATCACTGACATTGGTCAAATTCTCGAATCGGGTATATTCATCGTTGAATATTAGCTTCACATTGCCGGTCGGCCCGTTACGCTGTTTGCGGATGATAATATCGGCAGTGTTGTCAACCGGTACGCCTTCGTCGTCGTCAGCGCCCGTTCGATACTGTTTTTTGCGGTGAATAAACATCACCACGTCCGCATCCTGTTCGATGGCGCCAGAGTCGCGCAGGTCAGCGAGTTGAGGAATTTTATCTCCGCCGCGAGTCTCGACTGCACGGGAAAGCTGCGAAAGCGCAACAACCGGCACTTCAAGTTCACGAGCTAATCCCTTCAAAGCGCGGGATATCTGCGCCACTTCCTGCTCACGGCTCTGAGCGTCAGGCGGCTGCATAAGCTGAAGGTAATCTACAAACACGATGCCGATATTGTGCTGCTGTTTCAACCGCCGTGCTCGAGCCCTTAGCTCGTTGATACCGAGCGAGCCTGAATCGTCGATAAAGAACGGCAGTTCAGCCAATCGTCCTGTGGCGCGGCTAAGCTCTTCCCACTCCCTTTCATGCAATCTGCCAGAACGCAACCGGTGAAGATTGATGCGCGCTTCCGCAGCGATTAATCTCATGGCAATTGCCATCGAAGCCATTTCGAGCGAAAAATAGGCGACCGGTTTCTTGTAGATACTTGCGGCATTGCGCGCCAGATCGAGGCTGAAAGCCGTCTTTCCCATCGATGGTCGTCCAGCCACCACCACCAGATCCCCGGGCTGGAAACCACTCGTCATCTCATCCAGCGCTTCGAAGCCTGTCCCGACGCCTGTAACAACTTCATTTCGCTGTGCATGAATCTTGTCGAGATAGCCGTGCATCTGGTCGAGAATCGGTTTGATCGGCTCGAATCCACCGGTGCGGCGATTCGAGTAGATCTCGTAGAGTTTCGACATCGCGCTATCGAGAAGATCGGACGGGCTCTCGGGGAGTTCGTAAGCCCGTTGCGCCCAATCGGTCGATGAGATAATCAGCTCGCGTAACGCTGCGCGATCCTGAACGAGCCGAGCGTAATGCTCGGCATGTGCAGACGTCGAAATCTCACCTGAAAGCTCGGCGAGATACATCTCACCGCCCGCCGATTCCAATTGTCCCGCCCGTTGCAGAACTTCCGCTACGGTAAGAATATCCACCGGCGACGATTGACGGAAGAGCGATACCATCGCGTCATAAATATACTGGTGCCGACGTTCATAGAAACTCTTCTCGCTCAGGATGTCGATCACCTTGGTCAAGCCGTTCGGATCGATCAGACAGGCGCAGAGAACCGCCCTCTCCATCTCGAGACTATGCGGAGGTATTCGTCCTGCAGCTTCCATCGCCCGGGCGGCGGTTGCATGATTAGAACGCGGAGCCTGTGTCTTTGCGCGAGCCATTACCTTACCTCAAGCGGAGCGAGAGTGTTACTCCCGCGAAAGAATGTTTCCAAGAATACTAAAGCGTCCATCACCCCTATTGCCAACCCGCCGCGGTTGGCTGTGCATGCAAGTAATTCTGTCTAACACCTGCCAACCGCGGCGGGTTGGCAGTAGGGGTGATCGGTGACGTGATGACAGCAATCGTATAATTTTGATTATGAAGCGCTTGCTACAATAACGTCGCTTTCGGTTTCGGCTGCCAGGGAATTTCGCCGCTCAAAACCTTCATCGCCATCTGAACGTCCTGCCAGGTTGGAGCCTTGAATGCGGGATTCCGCAGCAACGCCGCCGGATGATAGGTCACTATCAGCGGTTTACCTTCGAATTCATGGATCCTGCCCCGCAGATCCTTCATCGTAGCGTTGGGTAGATTCAATAAATTGGTCGCCGCCACAAGACCGAGAGCGATCAACACTTCAGGAGAGATTATCTCGATCTGATGCCTTAAGTAGGGCAAGCAGCTTGCAGCTTCATGCGGCAGCGGATTACGGTTCTGGGGCGGACGGCATTTCAGCACATTGGCTATGTAAACGTCCTGCCTCGTCAACCCGAGCGCGATAATGATTCTGGTCAACAATTGACCAGCGCGACCGACAAACGGCTCCCCCTGCCGGTCTTCATCCGCGCCGGGGGCCTCGCCTACAAACATCAATTGAGCCGAAGGATTACCAACTCCAAAAACGACCTTATTGCGCGTCTTGCAGAGATCGCACAGCGTACAAACAGACGCCGCAGATCCCACCTCGGCAAGGCGCGAACGACGCTGCACCTGTTCGGGAGAATCGGGCGCGAGAGATGCTGAGGAAGTAAAAACGTCCCCGCTCTCCGTTGCGTTCGGGAGATCGAGGACGATTTCCGGTTCTCCTTCAGCGACTTGACGAAGGAAAAGCAGCGCTTCTGTGCGAGGATCAGACATTCGGTAATATACGAGGAAAAGGGTTATCGAACAAAGAGGAGCGGTTTCATTGAGAGGATGTTATTGCGACTGAGTTTTATTTATTGAAGCAAGCTGTCAATCCTCCGCGATTGACAGTTATAGGCTTAATAATACAATTCTTATACTATCAACCACGGAGGGTTGATAGCTTACAGTACTTTAACCAGATTGACGCTCAATGAATCTCGCAGCAACATTCAAGACATGTCCGGCGGCGATCCGTTTTGGCAAAAGCGGCAGTTCGATTACCTCTCCGTCCTTTGCAAGGATCGTCAATCGGGTTGTACTTCCCCCAAAGGCAGAATCGGCCTGCGTCGGATCGTTAAGAATTATCAAGTCAATCTTTTTTTGTTCAAGCTTTTGACGAGCGTTCTGAAGGTGGTGGTCCGTCTCAAGCGCGAAGCCGACCACTGTCTGGTGAGTTTTCTGTTCGCCCGCCCAGGCGAGGATATCTTCCGTCGCAGTCCACTCGATTGCAGGCGCGCCTCGATCCTTCTTGAGCTTACTCGCAGCAGGGTTCGCAACTGTCCAATCCGCGACGGCTGCTGCCATTACCAGCAAATCAGATTTTGGAAAGAGTTCTTTTACGCTTAGAGCCATATCGGCGGCGCTGTCAACTTCAATGAGCTTGACGCCGGAGGGAGGCACGTCCGAGGCGCCTTTGCCTCTGATTAGAAATACTTCCGCGCCTTTCAACCGAGCCGTCCTTGCAAGAGCGTCTCCCATTGCGCCGCTCGACCGGTTTGAGACATATCTCACCGGGTCAATCGCTTCACGCGTGGGTCCGGAGGAAACGATTACTCGCTTGCCGGATAAATTCTGGTCAGCGACTAACAGTTCTTCAATCCGATCAGCGATTACATCCGGTTCGCTCATCCTTCCGACGCCCGATTCCTCGTGAACGCCTCCCATCTCGCCTTCATCCGGGCCGATGATGTTTACGCCTCTTGCCTCGATGGTAGCCATATTTGAGACTACTGCCGGGCTGCGCCACATCTTCGGATTCATCGCCGGCGCGACAAGGAGCCTTCCTTCGAAAGCCATTGCGACTGTCGAAGGGATATCGTCCGCTAATCCGTGCGCCAGTTTCCCGATAAAGTCTGCGGTAGCCGGGGCGATAACCATCACTTCACCCCAAGAGGCCGGTCTTAAATGCACAGGATCAGTCGGCGCGACTGACGGAAACATTTCAAAGATAACCGGTCTGCCTGATAGCGTGGCGAAAGTGAGAGGAGATACGAATTCCGTTCCGGCGCGGCTCATCAGAACCTGCACATCCGCCCCGCCCTTAACCAGTTCTCTGACGAGATAACAGGTTTTATAGGCAGCGATTCCTCCGGTCACGGCAACAACAATGCGGCGACCTTCGAAACGGCGCAGATGTTCACCGGAGGAGGTCAATTTCTACTTTTTCTCTTCGAGATAGTAGTATTCGAACTCACCGGATTTCAGCTCGTCTAAGGCGACAACGGTCGGCTTGATGTGATGGAAGTGATCGACGCCCTTCTCGGCGTGTTCTTCTGCTTCGATTGACTCAGGCGTCAGAACTTGCGCTGAATTGTAAGCGTCGATTTCACGCTTCTGGCGACGACCCACCTGACGAGCGCGATGAGCGGCGATCATCACCGCTTCGTAAACGCTGGTCGTGATGCCGGAAAAATCCTCCACCAACCATGGCAGCTTGCTGCCGGTAAAGTCGGTGTAGCGACGTTCACGTCGTTCGAGTGGTTCCTCGTCGTCGTAGAAGTCTGCAAGATCGCGAGGTCCTTCTGCAGCTGTCTCTGCTGATTCGGGCTGGTCAGCTAGATCCGTCGAGAATGTCTCGAGACCTTCCTCTTCTGGAATTTCTGCTTCGACCTCTTCGGGAACGATCAGTTCTGCTTCGTTTTGCTCTTTCGATGCCATTTCTATCCTACAGCGATTATGAATTACTTTCGATGATCTTCAGTACTTCCTGAATCGTCTTCTCTAAATCATCGTTTTGAAGACGATATGGGTAACGGTCTCCCTTGACCTTTTCCATGACGTAGCGCGAAATGCGTCGTTCGATTGTGGCTTCGTCGTCTGCCCCCCTGAGCCTTAGCCTGCGACGCAGTTCATCTAAAGAAGGCGGATAAAGAAATATCAGGATCGAATCAGGAAACTGTTCCTGAACGTGCTCGCCGCCGTTGACGTCAAGGTCGAGCAAGACATTCTTACCGCTTTTAAGCAACGCTTCAATCTCAACCTTGTCAGTCCCGTAATAATCAGAATGAACTTCCTCCCATTCGAGGAACTGACCTGACGCAATCCGTTTTGCGAACTCTTCGACGCTTAAGAAGTGATAGTGAACTCCATCAACTTCATAGGCTCTTTTATTCCTTGTGGTTGATGAGACGCTATAGACGAAATCCGGGCGGCGGCGCATCAACTCTTTTATGATTGTGGACTTCCCGCCGCCTGAAGGGGCGGAAAGAATAATCAACCTGCCGCGTTTATTCAATATTCTGAACCTGTTCGCGCACCTGCTCGAGCGTCTCTTTCATCCCGACAGCGATCTGGGCAATTTCCACCATCCAGCTTTTCGACGCAATAGTATTCACTTCACGCCCCATCTCCTGCAGCACGAATCCGAGCGTTTTTCCGACTGCTCCATCGCGCTTGAGGGTGCTGTCGAAGAGGTCAAGATGACTCGCAAGCCGAACGATCTCTTCGGTGATATCGAGTCGGTCCGCTGCAATCGCGATCTCGTTTTCGAGACGGGTGCGATCAAGACGGGCGTCGCCGAGAATCTCCTCTAGGCGCGAAGTGAGTCTGCGACGATATTCGGCCGTCTGCCCTGCCGCGAGATTGCGGATCTGCGCGGCTCCCGCCTTTATTGTGGCGATGCGTTCCAGCATGTCGCGGGTAAGGATATCTCCCTCACGATGCTGCGACGCATTCATTTCAATGAGCGCCGCCTCAATCGCTTCCTTGGCGAATCCCCAAAGGCGACGGTGGTACTCTTCATCGGCGGCGGGGATAAACAGGTCGCCGATCTGAAGTAAGTGCTCGAGTTTAACTTCACCCGGAATTTCGGCCAACGTCTGGAGTTCTCGTAGCAGATTGGCGTAATTCAACGCTTTGGCGCGGTCGAGTTTGACGTCGCCGTTAGATTCGCCGCTCCACTCTTCGGTAACCGCGAGCGTCACTCGTCCACGTTCAACACGCTTGCGAACAAGCTCTCTCACTTCGCCTTCGAATTGCGAGAGGGTTCGCGGCAGTCGTAAACTTAAATCAAGAAAACGATTATTAACGCTGCGAGCCTCAGCGACGATGCCGAGGGTTTGATCGCCGGCGCGCCCCACCCCAAAACCTGTCATACTGCGTGCCACAGGGCCGCCTTTTTATGGAATGTTCAAATTCGGTAGGACGGGGCTCTGCACCCGTCCCGTATTCTCCCATTGTCTGTGATGGACGGGTACGGAGCCCCGTCCTACTGCTCTCATTTCCCGCCCCACCTCGCCGTAACCGAAATCCGGTGCGTCTCCCCCAACTGATCGTGGCCAATGAAGGCGTAATCTATGGATACTGGCTTCAGATTGACGCCGCCGCCAAAAGTCGGTTCACCGTCGTCTGCTCCCGCACGCAATGCAAATACTCTTCGAACCAAATACTCCAAGCCGAAATGCACCGCTCCCGCGTGTGGGTCGCCTAAAGATTCGATCCGATAGGAACCGTCGGCGGCGATAGTCAGATCGGCTTCAAGAGCTGGAAGCGGCGTTCCAAACGCGACGCCCCCGCTTGCAGTCGGTATGATTACTTCCTTTCGACCGGTCTGCTCCCAAGCGAGCACCGTTCCGCAAGCGTCCTTCAACGCTGCTCCAACCGACAGCCAGCGCTTTTCTCCAAACCGTCTGGAGACGCCGGCGTCCAGACCGACGCCATAAGCGCGGTAGGAACCGATGTGCTTGAAAATCAGCTTCGGCGCTAATCCCCAATTGAATCCGAAGCCGGAAAACAATCCGGTTGTGCGAGAGAATCGTCCCGCCCGAGCGGTGTAGATTGCATACTCGCCGTCTGTGACGATCTTATCTACTTCGACGCGGTTGTCTTCACCGAGTGGTTGACCGGGATTCTCAAGCTTGGTAAATGGTATCCCGTTGACTCCGAGCCTGATCAATCCGACCGCCAATACTCTTCCATCGGGTTGAGTCGCCGCATAAGAGACTGCGTCGTAGTCAACGACTCCGGCGAATCGCTCGCTGTGCATCAAGCCAAGGTGCGGGCGCTGGACATTCGCCAAGCCCGCTGGATTCCAGAACAGCGCCCACGGTTCAGACTCAAGCGCGACCGCTGCGCCGCCCATCGCGAGCGCGCGCGCGCCGCCCCCGCCAGTCATGAACTCGCCGCCGAAACGGCCGATATTGCTGGCAAGTACGCTTCCTGCCGCGGTTAAAGCGACAAGTGCGACCAGCGTCGTCAAGCTGGTAAAGGTTCGGATTTTCCGCATCATAGTAATTTACTCCTTCTATTCTCTCGGGTCAAGAACTCTTTTGCCTAACCCAATCATTCTCGAACCTTTCACCAACCTCCTGAGATTTAACGGTAGAACGGGAGATTTATCAGTAGAACGGGCGTCCCGCCCGTTGAGATGTTATGTATTACTAATTCCCGTAGAAGAGTTTGTCTGAGTACGCCATTTACGTTTCGAGGCAAGCTGTCAACCCTCTGTGGTTGACGGCGTATGTTCAATTTAATCAAGTATATACACTGTCAACCACAGAGGGTTGACAGCTTGCCTCGAAACAGACAGTCTAATTGACGTGAAACAACTACCAAACGGGCGGGACGCCCGTTCTACCGAATCCCTACAACCCGAAGAATCCCCCGCCGCCTTCGCGCTTCTCGACCTTGACGTCCTTCAAGTTCGCCGATTTCACGTTGATAATGAGATAGTAACCGCTCCTGAGCCCCACTGGATTCCAGATGAATCTCCCCTCCCAGCAATGCAGGTCGCGATAGAGCGTGATCGCCGCCGATGCAATCTCCTTATGCACCATGTCAACGGTCGCATTGCCGTTGATACGCCAGTTTTTAGTCGCCTTCAACTCGCAACTGACCGCCGTCCAGATCCGCTTATCGACTGATGTTGGATTCGATTTTACCAATCCATAGCGAAAATCCAGCCCCGCCGACCACGGCAGCGGGCTGGGATTCCAGACGATTGGATCGATCCGGTCAATATTCGCAACTGCTTTCGCGGTGTCTTCCCGTGTCTTGGATGCAGCCTCGCCTCCCTGAACCTTAAGCGACGTCATCAGATCGATACTAAGCATCCGAAGTCCACCCTCGGCTGGCTGGTTGACAGTATAATAGTATCCTGATCCGTCATCTTCCTGTGCATAAAAACTGTGACGCGCCGTGACGTCGAGCCCTAATCCCGAAAACGATTTTCCGAGCGCACCACTGAGAGATTTGATGCGCAGTGAACTTGACAGGTCGCTCCATTTGAGTGAATCCGCGCTGAAGTTGTGCGCCGTGTTCATTCCGAGGCTGAACAGCTCGCCCTTTGATTCCTTCCCACCAGAAGCAACCTTGTACTCGAACAGGTTCTCGACCCCGATCGTCAGAGTCTTTGATTCGCGTAATGGAGTTCCGCCATAGACATTCCCGGCAAATCGGTCGTAAAACCGCTCAACACCCTGAATGTTCCTTCCGATTTCATAATAGTCCCATTTCCCATCGGAGAAGTCCGGCGTGTAGCTGAAACCGAGGCTCGGGGAAAGGGTGTGCCTTATGGCCGAGACATTAAACAGATTGGGATGGAACAAGCCATAGAGCTTCGTCGAAAGTCCTGCTCCCAGATTGAAAGTTCTACGAGCGCGGAAGTTCTTATGTTTTACTGTATCGGCAGAGCCGTCGTCATGCAGGTTATAATCGAGCCATTCATCGAGCCAGATCTCGTTATAGTTAAAATTCGGCGTGAAAGAGAAAACTCCGAACGGTTTCAACGCCGACGTCCATCCTAAGTCGTGCCGAATGCCGCCTCGGTCACGGCTGGTTTTGAATTTTGAGCCGTCATTACGAGTTGTAACGCGTGAAGCGCTGCTATTGATCCCGGAACCGGAGTAGCGCCAATAGATTGTGTTCCAGAAGCGCGCATCTTCGGGCTTGGTTCCTTCAGGCAGTTTAAGGAGGGGCGTCTGACTGCGACTGAAGGAAGCCTGTGGCATCGAGGCGTTGATCTCGCCGGTTTCGAGATTCTTCTCGTGGTGCAGGTTGATAGAGGCACTGTAGGGAGTGCCCGGCCAGCGCTGAGAAAGCGTCGCATCGGAGCGGACAATCTTGTCCAGTCTTCTTTGAATATCGGCTTCATACGTATCAGTCTGCTGCTCGCTCGAAACATAGCTGGCGCTGACGTTCAAGTTAGCGTTTCGAGACAACTGATGAGCATGATTGAGATCGATCCGGTATTCCTTGGTATTCGACGTCAATCCGCGCCGGTTCGCATAGGTGGCAAGCAGTCCGCCGGAATAGACATATCGCAACGCATAACGAGTCTGCACGCCGAAGTTCACGCCCATCTCTTCGTAATAGTCAATCCAGGTGCGGGTGTCGTAATAGTCATTCGGCGCCCAGTAATACCCGAGACCGGTAAAGTAACGCCCCTGCGATGAAGATTCGCCATATGTCGGCACGAGGATGCCCGAGTGCCGGCCTCCTCGCGATGGAAACACTCCGAACGGCGCGATCATCACCGGAACCGGACCAAACTCCAACACGATTGGCCGGGCGATGATCTTGTCGTGCATCATCAGTTTCATTTCGCTCGCCCAGAAACCGTAGTGCGGTTCTTCCTGATCGCAGGTGGTGTAGAATCCGGAGTGAATATTGTAGGTATCGCTGTCGATCTTCTTAATCGCAACGCCGTGGTACTTGCCGTCCTGATAGTCGGTAACGCCCTCGACGACCATCCCTCGCTTGGTCTTAATGTCGTAAGTCATGGTCTCGCCGACAATCACCTGCGTCCCGTCCGCCATCTTGGGCTTGCCCTTTACCACCACCGAATCGGGCTGGACGCCGAGCGTATCTCTCCGCAAGAGTTTGATGGTGTCCGTGACGCTCGACGCGACGAGCAGATCGTCGTCCCAACGGATTTCGATCCTACCAGCAGTAAGATCCATAGACTTATAGACGACCTTGGCGTCGCCCTCGAGAATCGTCACGCGGGGATTGAACGTGAAACTCACCAGATCGGCAGAATAGACGACCGTCGAGTCGAGGGTTTCGACCTTTTTAGTGGTATCAGGTTTTACCTTAAGACTATCCTGAACAAATCCAACTGTATCCGGTTGCAGCATCTGAGCAACCGAAGCAGGCGGCTCTTGGGCGAACAACATATTTACAACCACAATGAGCACACAAGCCATTAAGGCGGTGCGCATCCCTTTTCCCCCACTTCTATTGAAGGGGGGGGTAGGGGGGGGTTGCCTGTAAACCGTTTTTCTCACTTAGCGAGCGTTACCCGTTGCTGCAAGACGTTCTCCCCGGTTTGAATCTGAATGAAATAGCCGCCGGATGGAAGCCAGTTTATTCACAACGGATTGAACGGATTGAACGGATTTCCGGAATCTGTTAATCTGCTCAATCTGTTGCGAATCTGCGCGAACCAGAAAACAGAATCAAGGGCTGGGAAATGACGCCACTACCCGGAAACCAAACCTGTTGGAACGGGTACCAGGATAGCTATAGTAGCGGGCGGCAGACCGATAGTCCCAGACTCCGTCGCTGTCCCAGGAGCCGCCCCGCAGAACGCGGGGTTGACCGCGATCCGCTACCCAAGCGCTACCATCGGTAGGCGCTCCGGCGTAACTACTATGATACGAGTCTTCACACCACTCCTCGACGTTCCCCGACATGTCACATAAGCCCCAACTATTCGCTCTCTGGCTGCCTACGGAATGAGTGGTCGAATTGCTATTATCCTGAGTCCACGCACAAGACCGTAGTGTGTCGTGGTTCGCGTCGTGACCCCAATAATAACGAGTCGTCCTCCTTGCCCGACAAGCATACTCCCATTCAGATTCACTCGGCAAACGATACACCCCACCCAAAGCCGACTCGAAGCCCTGTATGTCATCCCATGACACCTGCTCCACCGGTAAGTTGACGCCTCTGAAATAGGACGGAAGGCTCCACATCACCGCAAGCCATTGTTCCTGTGTTATCTCGTACTTCGACATCCAAAAGCCGTGTGCGATCGTCACTCGATGACGTGGATCTTCATTGTCGAGTGTACTTGGCTCATCAGGCACACGCCCCATCATGAAAGACCCCGCTGGAACCCAGCACATTCGAATCGTCGTTGTACCCATCGTGAATTGCCTTACCTCTCCCGCGAGGCTTCGTCCTAATGGCATAAAAATATCCGCTGTCGCTGTATCTCCCGCCGTTACAATCACCTCTTCCAAATCCCACTGATAACTTCCCGCCATTGCAGTCACAGTGTAAATAGCAGGAGGAACGCCTGTTAGCGTGTAACGCCCCTGGTCGTCAGTAATTGTTCTTGACGTGGAAGGATTACTGCTGACATTTGCGCCAGCAATAGCGATTCCGTGTGACTCATCGGTTACCCGGCCTGAGATCGTACCCGTACTCGGCATCGTCGGATTGTGATCTTTCTTGCAGCCAGCGAATAACAGCAGCGCAACCAACACAACCATTGCAATCCGTTTCATTGCTTTCTCCTTGAATGGACAAAATGGACGAGATGGACTAAATGGACGGGTACGGAGCCCCGTCCTCCTTTCGACTTTCAATTTCTTGATTCTTCTACTCTCATCTAACGAGCGTTACTCGTTGCTGCAAGACGTTCTCTCCGGTCTGAATCTGAATGAAATAACCGCCGGATGGAAGCCCATCGGCGTTGAAAGCGATCTGATGCGACCCTGCAAGGAACCAGCCCGACGATTCGAGCCTCCGCACCTGCCTCCCCATCGGATCGAACAACCCGAAGTTCACCATTCCCGGCCTCGGCAACGTGAAACCAACCGTAGTTCGGGAATTGAACGGATTGGGGAAGGCGGGAGAAAGGGTGACTCGGTTCGGTAGCACCGGCGTCCCTGCCGGTTGGACGCTCATAGCTTCGGAACAGTCAAGAATATAGAGCGAATCATTGTCCGTAACGTATGCAAAATCTTCCTTAACACAAATCCCGGTCAGACCGCGAGGCGTCATGTAATTCCCGACTATATGGGGTTGCGATGAATCGGCGGCGTCGATCACGTAGAGTCCATCTTCTGCGTCGATTACAAACACATGATAGCCCAAAGACGCGACTCGAAAGGGATGAGCAGGAACATCGAGAAAACCGACGGAAATTGGATTGTGAGGATTGCCGATCCTTATTATTTCGAGACCGGTATTGGCGTCTGTAACATAAGCAAACGCTCCATTCAGAGCGACGCTGTTCGCAACGCCGCGCGTCTCGATCGTCCCAAGAATCTCTGGTTCGCCTGGATTAGAAATATCGAGAACGGATAGTTGTCTCCACCCGGCAAGATAACCGTAGAACTGTGATGCGGCAAAGTCGTTCGATCCATAGTTCAGGTAGCTTCCTGCCAACCGTGGATGGTTTGGATCGGAGATATTTAGAATCCTGAACGTATCCGATGCGGGCCAGTAAAGGTAATCTCTCGAAATCACCACCCTTCCGGCGATGGCTGGTACGCGATATTGCACTTGCCCGGTTGGGTGATAAGGATCTGAAATATCGATCACGTGCAAGGCGGTCCATCCTTGTGTAGTGTCACTAGCCGTCAAGTAGGCTTTCCCCTCATGGATCGCCGCGTCAAATCCGGGTCCCGGCGCATAATAGAAACCGATCTCATGTGGACGACCTGCATCTGACACATCATATATTCGCATTCCTTGCTGTGAAACGGGCAAGTATGCGAAATCCCCGACGACCTCTACTCCTGAATTTGGCCCCACGAATGCTCTTCCCACACATTTCACTCCCAGCGAATCCTGCGCCAATGCCTGCCCAATTCCCAATGCCAGCGCTGCCAACACAAACAATGCGATCCGTTTCATTGCTCTCTCCTTAGAATAGACAAATCAACGAAGTGGACAGGCAGGGACGCCTATCCTCCTGAGATTAACGGGTACGGAGACCCGTCCTCCTTTCAACTTTCAACTCTCAACCCCCGCCTTCGCGAGGGCATGCTTTCAACTTCTTCTCTTCTTCCACCATCCTTCCAGCCGTTCTTTGATCTGCTTCTCGCTCCCATGATCGGTCGGGCGATAGAATATCTTATCCTCCAAGCCTCCCGGCAGGTGGTTTTGACCGGAAAAGCTCCCTTCACTCTCGTGATCGTATGCATAATCTTTGCCATAATTCATCTTCTTCATCAAGCCGGTTACAGCATTGCGCAGGTGGAGCGGCACGGGTTTATCAGGGTCGGCTTTGACTGCTTCGAGCGCCTCGGAAATGGCCACATACGACGCATTGCTCTTCGGTGAAGACGCAAGATAAATTGCTGTTTGTGATAGATTTAAACGGCATTCCGGCAATCCAATCTGAGAGCAGGCTTGGAAACAAGCCACAGCCAACAGCAGCGCATTGGGATTGGCGTTGCCGATGTCCTCTGATGCAAGAGCTACCATTCGCCGTGCAATAAAGAGCGGATCTTCGCCCCCGTCGAGCATCCTCGCCAGCCAATAGACCGCCGCGTCGGGGTCGCTGCCGCGCAAAGATTTGATAAACGCCGAGATGACGTCGTAGTGGTATTCGCCTTTCTTGTCGTACTTGCCGGGGCGAACCATCAGAGCGCGTTCGATGAGGGAGACACAGATAGCCAACCGGCTTACCTCCCCCCCTTCTATTGAAGGGGGGGTAGGGGGGGTTGCGCTAATCTTCGCAAGAGTGTCTGAACCAGTTTGAGACAACCCCCCTTGCCCTCCCTTCAATAGAAGGAGGGAATAAGGAGGCTCCGCCAACGCCAAATCAACGGCGATCTCCAGTCCGTTCAGCGCCGTCCTCGCATCCCCGCCTGAGTATTTCACCAGCGCCTCAAGCGCCGGTTCCTCTAATTGAACGCTAATCCCAGCAAGGAACTCATCCTTCTCAAGCGCTCGCTTGAGAATCACCCGGATATCCTCATCGCCGAGCGACTCGAACCGGAACACCCGGCAGCGCGAAAGGAGCGGTGTGATGACTTCGAACGAGGGATTCTCAGTCGTCGCCCCGATCAGCGCCACCGCTCCTTCTTCCACGGCGTGAAGCAACGCGTCCTGCTGAGATTTCGACCAGCGGTGAATCTCGTCGATGAACAGAATCGTCCGCAGCCCGAGATTCTTATCCACAGCAGCGCGCTCGATGATCTTCCGCACTTCGACAACGCCGCTCGACACCGCTGACAACTGCACAAGTTCCGCTTTGGTGCGGTTGGCGATGATCCGCGCGAGTGTGGTCTTGCCCGATCCCGGCTCCCCCCAAAAGATCATCGACGGAATAAAGTCGCTGACGATCAAGGCGCGGAGCGCTCCCTTCGGGCCGAGCAGATGCGTCTGCCCGAAGAACTCGTCGAGATCCGCCGGGCGCATTCTCGCGGCAAGGGGGGTCGAGGGACGTTCGTTCAGACCAGTCTTCGACAATTTCGCGCCATCCCGAGCAGACTTTATGTCAGTATTCGTCTCCATCTTATAAATGTAGTCATAGAACCGCACTCACACCAATGGAGAAGCGCCTTCAAATCCTTATATTTTGGGTAAAGATTCCCAAATAAGGTTCCTTTGTCCCTCATTCGCTTAAATAGTCTCTCGATGGAGTTCGGCGGTCAACGCCTCTTTTCAGGCTTAACCACGATGGTTGCGCGCGGCGACCGGATCGGACTCGTAGGGCCGAATGGCGTCGGCAAGACCACTCTGCTCCGTTTGCTGATTGGCGAACTTGAGTCGTCCGGCGGTCATGTCGCGCGCCTGCCCAGCTTGAAGATTGGCTATCTTCAGCAGCAGCCGGAGTATCCTCCCGGCCAGACCGTGATGGAAGCCGTCGTTGCCGGAATGGAAGATTTGGTAAAGCTGGAAGCAGAACTGAAGCGCCTTGAGGACACACTCTCGCTTTCAGGCGGCGAAGCAACCGAATCGAATCTTTCATCCACCCAGAAAATTAAGCTTGCCAATCGCTACGCCGAACTACTCGACCATCACCATTCCCTCGGCGGCTCATCCGCGAAAGGTCAGGCGACGGCGATTCTGTCTGGTTTGGGCGTGGCGGAACGGCTCTGGGAAGCGCCGATGGAAACGCTTTCTGGAGGCGAGCGGAACATCGTCGCACTCGCAAAGATCCTTGTCGGCGAATACGACGTCATCATGCTGGACGAACCGGGCAATCACCTCGACTTCAGCGGTCTCGAATGGTTAGAGAACTACCTTTCGAGCGAGAAACTGACATTTGTCGTCGTCTCCCATAACAGATACTTGCTCGATCAAGTCTGCACACAGATCTGGGAACTTGAGCACGGCAAGTTGGAGCAGTTCACCGGCAATTATTCGGACTATCGCTCGGAAAAACTAACTCGGAAGATCAAGCAAGAAGCAGCTTTCCATCGCCAGCAGCAGCAGGTGGCGCGGCTCGAATTCCAGATCGCCCGCCTTAAAGCTTGGGGATCGGTCTATAACAATCCCGGTCTTGCAAAAAAAGCGAAGGTGATCGAGCACCGGATCGAACGCATGGACAAGATCGAGAAACCGCGCACCGAGAACCGCCGCATTAAATTCCGTCTGAACTCCGCAGGCCCGCGCGGAACCATCGCGGTCGAAGCGAAGAACTATCAGAAAGTTTTCGAGGACGGCTTTGTACTACTTGACGGCGTCAACTTTCTCGTGCGGCAAGGCGAGCGTGTCGCGTTCGTCGGCGACAACGGAACCGGTAAAAGCTCGTTAATGAAGGATATTGTGACCGAGGCGCACTGGGAAAACCCCAATCTGCGCGTCGGTAAGTCCGTCAAGTCGGGGTATTTCTCCCAGATGGGCGAGAACCTCAATCTCCGCTCGTCCCTGCTCGATGAGGCGATGCGTTTGACCGCTCTATCGCCCGGATCTGCCTCGGAGCTGCTCCATCGATTTCTCTTCACCCGCGACGACCTGCAAAAGTCGGTCGGCGTACTCTCAGGCGGCGAGAAAGCGCGACTACAGTTGGCGGCGTTGATCACTTCCGGCGCGGATATGCTGCTCCTCGACGAACCGACCAATCACCTCGACATCGACTCGCGTGAAGCCGTCGAAGACGCTCTGGAAGAGTACACCGGTACGCTGGTGATGGTTTCGCACGACCGCTACTTCCTCGACAAGCTGTCCGACCGTGTGATCCATTTCCGTCCACCGCAGTGCATCTCTCACGAAGGAAACTTCAGTGAATTCTGGGAGCGCTGGAAAGCCGGGGAATTTGACAAGCCAGTTCAGAAAGCGGCGGCAAATCAAACTATCGCCGCAAAAGTGAAGTTCGTCAAACAGAAATTCGATCCACAGCGCTTCAAGGAACTGGAAGTGGAAATAAAGCGGTTCGAAGAGATGCGTCCCGGAATCGAAGAGGAGATACGCGGCTTTGAAGCAAAAGGAAAAGAATCGTTCGCAGAACGTCGTCGCGCCAGGCTCGCCGAAATCGATTATAAGCTGAATGAGTTATATGACGAGTGGCTGCAACTCGGCGAAAGGAAGAAGAATTGGTAGGCGATAAACCAAAGGTCGCCATTGTCGGTTACGGCAAAGTCGGGCGGGTTTTAGCAAGGGCTCTTCCTGTGGCGGGCTATCAGGTTGCAGCGATCGTCACCCGACAGGAAGGCGTTGTCGTCAAGAATACACTTATCCTGCGGTCGGTCGGCGAACTTGCTAACGAGGTCGAGATCGTAATCCTTTGCCTACGAGACGAAGAGATCGCCAAGGCGGTTGAAGCGCTGCCTGATGCTGTCATTCCCGCGCAGGCGGGAATCCAGACAGGTCAAACTTCACCGCTATCTCTAATTGATTCAACTCGTCTGGATTCCCGCCTGCGCGGGAATGACAGGATTGTGTGCCATACTGCCGGAGCGCTCTCCGCCGAGTTACTCGCTCCCGCACGCGACAAAAGATGGCAGGTGATGGCGTGGCATCCCATGATGACCTTTACCGGCGACGAAGGAGCTGAACTACTGAAGGACGTCACTTTCGGGATCGATGGAGATGAAGAAGCGGTAGAACTTGGCGAACAGTTAGCTCGAGACTTGGGTGGAATACCCTTTCGAGTCCCACCTGAACTGCGTGGAACATATCATCTCAGCGCGGTTTTTGCATGCAACCTTCTTGGTGCATTGGTTGGGGAATCGCTCGACCTTCTGGAGAAAGTGGGGATGGACCAACAGCGCGCGATGCAGGCCATTGAGCCGTTGATCAAAGCGACTATCGAGAGTATCACTCGAAAAGGACTCTCCGACTCAATCACCGGCCCGATCAAGCGCGGGGATGTTGCGATAGTTTCAAAGCACCTTGAAATACTCTCACAGTATGCTGAAGCAGAGCAGATTTACTGCGCGCTTAGTCTTGCGCTGTTGAAACGGATCAAAAGTTCGAGCGATGCAGATGATCTTGCAAAACTGTTGAAGAGTCCCCTGCCTCGACTTCGATAGGCAAGAACGTTGCCAAACTGAAACGGAATTTCCATAAACAGCTATGATATTCCGTCTCGATTCGTATATTTGGAAAACATCTACCAGAATTGTAACTAAGGAAATATGAAAAACATATTCTCAATTTCGCTCGTCGCCGCACTCTTGCTGCTATCCTCTTGTGCTAAAAAGGAAATTCCTGCTCCCAACGCAGGAAAGAGTGATAAACCTGCCAATCCGCACGCTGGAATGACCATGGGCGAACAGCCCGCCAATCCGCATGCGGGAATGAATATGGACGCTCCTCCTCTAACCGATCCAAACAAACCGATGCCAAAGGACGATGTTCACGCCGGTTTGGCTGGTATGAGCGGGATGCCTGGCATGGAGCCGCCCACGTCAAGAGAACCCGCCGTGAAGGATGGTATTATCAGTGTTGAGGGATTGACGGGTAAAGTTCCTTCTGCATGGACGTCGGTCCCGCCAGCGGTTTCGATGCGGTTGGCTCAGTTTCAAGTCTCTCCGGCGTCCGGAGATTCCGAACCAGGCGAAATTTCCGTGTTCTATATTGGGAAATCGGCCGGCGGCGTTGAAGCAAACATCCAGCGGTGGTTTGGCCAGTTCTCTCAGCCGGACGGCAAACCGACAGCGAACGTCGCCAAGCGCGAAGAACTGACTGTTTCGAATTTGAAGGCGACTATAGTCAGGTTCACCGGAACAATGGGCGCATCTTCGATGCCGGGCGCGCCAAGCTCAGGCGAGAAAACCGGTTGGATGAATCTCTCGGCTATCGTCGAGACACCCAATGGCCCGATTTTCTTCAAGGGAACCGGTCCGGAGAAGACCATGAAGGCTCAGGAAGGCGCTGTAAAGGAATTCCTTAAAGGATTGAAGTTCGCCCAGTAACAAACTAATTCCAACCCGCCGCGGTTGGAAGTTTGTCTGCATAACGAGAACAGGCGTCGATCCGTAAGGATCGACGCCTGTTCTCATATGCAAATTGTTGCTATCCCACCGAGTTGCCATTACCTTTTATAAACGACAATTCGCGCGAGACTCAAATGGGAATGTTGATCGGCTGGCTCGTCGGCGCAGCTTGGTTATGGTTCGTGATCGTTCTATTTACCAAGCGCCATGACTACGACTGGAAGGAAATGCTCCTCTGGGTCGCCATCGAGGGACTCGCAGCGCTGCCAATAGGGTTAATCTTCATGCGATCCGACGATCCGGGAGTAGCGGCCTATGCGATGGGTTTAAGAGCGATCGTGCGAGCCATCGTAATCTACATAATCCTCGAATTAAGATTTCAGATCCCCGGCATTGAAATGAAGTTGAAGATCATTGGGGTTTATATAGGCGTAAGACTCGTAATAGCGCTGTTGTTAAGTGTTTTAAGCAGCTCGCTCGGAACGATGTGAGTCGTTTATTTTGTGATAATCTGGAACTAATGCAAGAACTTCTCTTACTCGCTGCTGCCGGAGCGCTCGGCACGATCAGTCGCTACGCACTGGGCGGATTCACACACAAGCTACTCGGCCAAAACTTCCCCTACGGGACACTCGCCGTCAACCTGATCGGCTGCTTCCTGATCGGCTTCCTGATGCATGTCGGTATTGCAACAACTCTGCTTTCACGGACGGCAAGAATGATGCTCACCATTGGTTTTCTCGGAGCATTCACGACCTTTTCGAGCTTTTCTTATGAAACAATCCGATTGGTTGAGCAAGGACTTTGGTGGGGAGCTGGACTTAACATAATGCTCAATTTGACGCTTGGGCTATTGGCGACTATTGGCGGGCTTGCCCTTAGTCGGGCGCTATTTGGAGGAGTCTGATGCGAGAGTTAGAAGGCGAACAGGTTCTGATGCGGATATTCATCGGCGAAAGCGACCGATGGGAAGGCAGACCGCTATATCAAGCGTTGGTCGAACTCCTCCGAAGAGAGCATCTCGCCGGAGCGACCGTTCTTCGAGGCGTTGCTGGATTTGGAGCGCACAGCGTGTTCCACACCGCCAACATCCTGCGTCTCTCATCCGATCTTCCGATCATCGTAGAAGTCGTTGATTCGCATGAGCATATCGACCGGGTACTACCGGAACTGAAGAAGATGATTAAGGATGGTCTCGTGACGATGGAAAAGGTGCAGGTGATTCGGTATCATCCGGGAGAAGTGACGAAAAGTTGAATCGTTTTATAAGAGTTTGTCTGTGAATAGAGAGGTAACTTCCACCCCTACTGTCAACCCGCCGCGGTTGACAGAATAAGCTATTGTATATGCGAAATATCTGCCAACCGCGGCGGGTTGGCAGTAGGGGTATTTCGCGATAATTGCCCATTCTCAGACAAACTCAAAAGAAATCAGCCAACCGCGGAGGGTTGACTGATTTCAATCAAAAGTTGATGGCTACAAATTCGTCGGCGGTCCAAACACAACTTCCCTCTTCTTCCAGAGGAAATATATCGCCGGATAAACGAGCAACTCCATCCCGAAAGAAGTCACCAATCCTCCCACCATCGGCGCAGCGATGCGCTTCATCAAGTCAGATCCCGTCCCAGTTGACCACATGATCGGCAACAGACCGATAAACGCCGCGAACACCGTCATCGCCTTCGGGCGAACCCGCTTGACCGCTCCATGCACAATCGCCTCGACCAAGTCGCCGGTCGTGCGGAGTAATCCTTTTGCCTTCGCCTCCGCGTGCGAGAGATCGAGAAAGAGCAGCATGAACACCCCTGTTTCCGCGTCAAGCCCTAACAGCGCGATCATTCCCACCCAGACCGCAATAGAGATGTTATACCCAAGAAGGTAGAGCAGCCAGACAGCTCCCACCGCCGAAAACGGAACTGCTAACATCACCACCATTGACTTGAAACCCGACTTGGTGTTCATATAGAGCAACGCGAAGATCAGAACTAAAGTCAGCGGCACAATGAACTTCAAACGTTCCTGAACCCTCAGCATGTTCTCATACTGCCCGCTCCAGACCAGCGAGTAGCCGGTCGGCGTCTGCACCATCGCGGCAACCGCAGCTTTCGCATGATCGACATACCTTCCGACGTCCACCTTCGATGGATCGAAATCGACGAAGACATACCCGGTTAGCAAGCCGTTCTCGTCACGGATCATCGAAGGCCCCTCGACTAACCGGACGTCGGCGATCTCCTCCATAGGGATTTGCCCCTTGCCGCCCGGCAGCGAGATCAACACGCGGCGCATCGCATCAAGATCGTTGCGGAAGTCTC
>Ga0247841_10000525_pt1 | contig 99021 bp, 104 predicted proteins | sample LaCruzMarch2015__2_FD_192410 | JGI IMG/M metagenome (GOLD analysis project Ga0247841, IMG submission 192410) | Freshwater microbial communities from meromictic Lake La Cruz, Castile-La Mancha, Spain - LaCruzMarch2015_18m | ecosystem: Environmental > Aquatic > Freshwater > Lake | place: Spain...
AACTGGGCCGTCCTTTTGTTGGAGCGGCTGGAAAATTTCTCGACGAAATGTTGAGAGTTATAAATCTAAAAAGGGAGGAGGTTTATATTGCTAACGTGGTGAAATGCCGGCCGCCTGGAAACCGTGATCCACTTCCAGATGAAGTCGTAGCTTGCTGGCCGTGGCTCATGAAACAAATTAAAACTATTAATCCAAAGCTGATAGTCACTCTTGGCCGGCACTCTATGGAAAGATTTCTGCCGGGTTACAAAATTTCTCAGATGCATGGCAAGGCCTTGCGAAGAGATATGCCGGAAATTGGAAAAAGAATCTTTTATGCGCTCTATCATCCAGCAGCAGCACTTTATAATGGTTCAATGCGGGAGGTGCTGATCAAGGATTTTAGAAAAATTCCAAAGCTGGTGAAGAAAATAAAAGAAGAAAAATAAAAATTTTTGCTACAAAAAATATTTTATGTTATCATCAAAAAAGAAGATAGAAATTTTAAAACAAAAATAAAAATTAATTGTAGTATAAATCAAAATTATGAAATGAAATGAAAAAAGTTTTGGGGGCAATATATTTTGTTTTAAAAGAAACAATCTTGGGGACTGTAAATGCTCTAGTTATGATAATCGCTGGCGTTGGAATCGCCAGTTTTTTTATTTATAAATACCAAATGCCCGATGTGAATATTTTAGCTGAGGTGAAAAATCCTCAAACATCAGTCATTTATGATCGAACTGGAAAAACAGCCTTGTATGAAATCCATGGGGAAGAAAATCGGAAAATCCTGCCACATGACCAGATTCCTGATATCGTCAGAATCGCGACAATCGCCACAGAGGACAAATCATTCTATTCGCATATGGGAGTTGATTTTATGTCAATTGTGCGGGCAATGAAGATTAATTTTGAAAGAAAAGGAATTTTTCAAGGCGGATCGACAATAACCCAGCAGCTGGCCAGAAATGTTTTTTTGTCTCGGGAGAAAACATTGACCAGAAAATTAAAGGAGGCGTTGATTGCTTTTAAGATAGAAAATAATTTTTCAAAAAATGAAATTCTGGATCTCTATCTTAATGAAGTGCCATATGGATCAAATGCCTACGGGATTGAATCAGCGGCTGAAATATACTTCAAGAAAACTGCAAAAGATCTGACTTTTGACGAGGCGGTTTTTTTAGCCTCTCTTCCAAAAGCTCCTTCCTATTATTCTCCATATGGAAACCATACGGCGGAACTTAAAAAAAGGCAGAAAAAAATATACTCGAAAATAAAAGAATTGAAAATTTTTAGTGAAAAAAGCGTTGAAGATTATGAAAATGTCGATACTTTCTCCAAAATAGCACCTTTTCGCGAGCCCATCATCGCTCCTCACTTTGTTTTTTATGTGATCGAAGAGCTTGAAAAAAAATATGGGAAGGAATTTCTTGAGGTTGGAGGATTGAGTATCATGACTACGCTCGATCTTGATCTTCAGGCATCTGCGGAACAAGCAGTTTCCCAGGGAGTAGCTCAAAATATCAGAAGGGGGGCGAGCAATGCGGCTCTTGTCGCATTAAATCCCAAAAACGGAGAAATATTAGCTATGGTTGGAAGCTATGATTATTTTGATGAAAAATCGGAAGGACAAGTGAACGTTATTACCAGTGAAAGGCAGCCGGGCTCTTCGATAAAACCTATAATTTATGCTACCGCATTTGAAAAAGGATTTCAGCCGGAATCACTGGTTGAAGACGTCTCGACTGATTTTGGTCCGGATGGGTCGGGAGGCGATTATATTCCCAGAAACTACGATGGAAAATTTCATGGGGTTTTGCCGATGAGGAAAACTTTGGCAATGTCTCTTAATATTCCGGCGGTCAAAACTCTTCAAGCTGTTGGAATTGATAGCGCCATTGATATGGCTCATCGGCTAGGAATTACTACTTTTAATGAAAGAAAAAGATACGGATTATCGCTTGCAATAGGCGGAGCGGAAGTGCGGCCGATAGATCTGACACTGGCATTTTCTGTTTTTGCTAATGATGGCCGAAAAAATAGTTCCCGTTCAATTTCCGAAATTGCTGACGCCGATGGAAAGAGAGATATTGAGAAAGAGGAGAATAAGCAAGTAATAGATGTTGAGGTAGCCAGGAAGATTAACTCCATCCTTTCGGATAACGGCGCTCGAACTGATATTTTTGGCGCAAACAGCCCATTATTCGTTCCTGGAAAATCAGTTGCTGCTAAGACTGGCACAACTCAGGAGTTTCGCGACGCTTGGACGGTGGGGTACACTCCGGATATTGCTGTCGGAGTGTGGTGCGGGAATAATGACGGACATCCCATGCTTTCTGGTTCAGATGGAGTTTTTGTGGCAGCGCCGATTTGGCGGAAATTTATAAACAATTTGCCTCAGAAGTATTTTAGCAGTTCTTTTATGGCGTATGAACCGGTTTCCTTAAAATCTTCTCTGGCTCTTGACATTGATAGCAAGAAATCAGAAAATGATAATAATAGCAAAAAGGATTCCAGGAAAAAGAGAAAAGGGGGATGATAATTACTTAAAGTATTTGAAATGAGCCTGGACAAAAGCAAAAAATCATGCTATACTTATTGTGAAATATGAAAGACGGGTGCGCCCTGTCTTTTATTTTTTTTAAATTTTGAAAAATGAATAACGCGGAAGGAATAAAAAGCTTAAACAAGTTAAAAATAAGAGAAATATTTGAAAATATCCTAATGGAGGATAGTGTTTTAAATTATCCCGTAGAAAAATTAGCGGTCGATTTCTTTGATTATTCCAGCATCCGAGTTAGGCGCATAGCGGCTTATTTAAAGAAGCTTTTTGATGAATTAGAACATTATGATTGGGTAGAGGAGCTGGAAAAATATGCCAAAGAGCCTTTTTCAAAGATAACCGTGCTCGTATCTGCCAATATTCTGGTTTTTGTTTGGATGTTAAGCAGCGGAATCGCGACTGATTTTCTTCCTAAAGGAATGAATTCTTATCTGCCTGTTGCTCTGGGGGCTGAGAATGAGGGAGATGATTTTTCGGGAGGCCTAAGGCGCCAAGATAATAAGATTTTAGAGCCTCAGGCTGATCTCGAAAAAAATTCATTTTCCGAAATAAAATGTGAAAAAGACAAGGAAGAAGGAAGATGTTCCAGTTTGTGCGCAGACATAGAAGAATATATAAAAGTGACGAAAGATATGAGCGATGAAGAAAAGCGGGCTTGGCAAAAATACCTCTCTTCCAAACCAAAATTACTGCCTTCTTCTAGGGCTCATACTGGCGTGGCGATTTCTTGCTCTAAAGATACTAAAGGAGCTAGTAGAAGCGACACAAAAGGGAAACATATGGATGAAGATTGTTGCCCCGATCCCGATGAATGGCCAAAACCAGGCTGCCGATATAGTGCAGCTGGATTATCCCTCATGATGAAAGGACCAAAATAACAAATAAAAATCGGCTTAAAAATAATAAAAACGGGTGAACCCCGTTTTTATATATAAGAATGAAAAACGTAATTAAAAAAATAACTTCAATTAATATTCCCGACTTGATGATAGATCGGGAATTGAAGCATATCAAAAATGTTTTACTAGTTTTTTTGTTTGGTGCAGTTGTTTTTTATGGAGTTTCAATAATTTTGGTTAATAAAATAATATTAAGTAGCCTTCCAGATCAGGAGGCGGTAACGCATATGCCGGCTCATGAGGTTAAGATTAGAAAAATGGTGAGAGGACGTCCTTTGGCTAAGATGATGCCTTATATTTCCAAACAAAACAAAAAAACGGCCACATTTTTGGTTGCCATTGCTAAAAAGGAAAGCGATTGGGGAAAATATTCTCCTAAAAAAGGAAAAAAAGAATGCTACAATTATTGGGGATATCGTGGAACATACAATCAAACTACATCTGGATACAGCTGTTTTGATTCTGAAAAACAAGCTATTGAAGTTGTAGGAGGAAGAATTAATGATTTGATTAGCCAGGGCGTAAGCAGTCCGGAAAAAATGATAGTTTGGAAATGCGGAAACAGCTGTTCCGGGCATGATTCAGATAGCGTCAAAAAATGGATCAGCGATGTTAGTTATTATTATGACAAAATAAGCAGCTGATTTGGTGATATGGATTGCTTTGTTTGCCGTCGGCATATCTTGAAATATGAGAAGAATTAAAAATAAAAAGAAATGAAAAATAGTATTTTGCTAAGCATTATATTAGTTGCAATTTTAGCCTGCGGGCTTTTTTTTATTTCCAAAAATAATCTTGGCGGAAGCAAAAAAGAGATCTCGCTTAAGGAAAGCCAGGAGAAGGAGGCGCAGAAGGAAGACTTAACAAACAATGATCCTCAAGATATTGAAAATATTAGAGATAATGAAGACGTCGAAAAGGAAAAGAAGACAGCTGATCAAAATGAAGAAGGAAAACCAGAAGTCGAAGAGGAAAAAGAAAAGCCTTTCCAAGCGGGTATTATCGATAAAAAAGCAAGCTGGGGATATCAAAAATCTTCCGGACGATCAATCGATACGGTCATAATCCACTCTTCCTATAATGCTATGGGAGGCGACCAGTATTCTGTCGAAAAGCTCATTGAAGAATATAGGGAATATGGCGTTTCTCCGCACTATCTTATAGACCGGAGCGGAACCATTTACCGTCTTGTCGAAGATAAAAATATCGCCTATCATGCTGGGGAAAGTAAAGCCCCGGATGGGCGAAAAAATGTTAATGGTTTTTCTATTGGTATTGAAGTGATGAATACCAAGAGTGATAAATGTACCGCAAACCAGTATAGCGCTCTTAAGAGTCTGATTGCTGGATTAAAATCAAGATACGTTATAAAATATGTATTAGGACATAGCGATATTGCCAAGGGCCGAAAGGATGATCCTTGGAATTTAGAATGGAATAGAATCAAATAAGATAAATTATAGACCATGAATATACTGATAGACATAAAAAACGGCGAAATAAGGCTTTATCTCAAAAAAAAAGATAAAATTGTTGATGAGCTTTCTTTTTGTGATGAGCGCAACTTGACAGAAAAACTTCTCCCAGAAATAGATAAGCTTCTAAAAAGAAATAAGCTAGATATTTCTGATGTAGTAAATTCGCATGTCGATTCTGATCAATCAGATTCATTTACCAGCACCAGGATTGCAAAAACCGTGGCACAGGTGATTACCGAAATGAAGGCTTGAAATTGGGGTGTTGACAAATTTCCATACTCCCTTATAATGATAGCAGACAACTAATCTTGATAAATACGGGTGAAAAAACTTCATAAAAAATAAAGAGCTGCATAAAAAATGCAAGTTTACTTGCGTTTATTTTGGTATCGTGCTAATTTATTCTAACATTTATATCGCTAGTCAGGCGAAAAAAAATCTGAATAATTTTTTAAGTCACATTTAATATCTTTAACCAACTCACATAAATTATCTAAATTCCCTAGATTTTAAGCGGAAAAGATAAAAAAGTGAGGATATTTTCATGCTTAAAACCGATAAAAATTTGAAGGTAAAAAATACCTTTGGTTCAGAATCTTCCCTTTCGAAAAGGAAATTTTTCAAAAAAATTTCTATGGTTTCGCTTCCTAATCTCATTGAAACCCAGCTAAATTCTTATGCTTGGTTCATGGATAAAGGACTCAAGGAAATTTTGTCTGAGATCAATCCGATTCGTGATTTTACGGAAAAGGATATGGAGCTGTCTTTTGGCGAATATTATCTAGATGATCCGAAATACGATGAGGTGACTGCAAAAAATAAGAATATCTCTTATGAAGCTCCTCTCCGGTGCAAAGTCGAGCTTTTAATAAAACAAACCGGAGAAATAAAAGAACAAGAAATATACTTGGGCGACTTTCCCCTTATGACTGACCGGGGAACCTTCATTATCAATGGTGTTGAAAGAGTTGTGGTAAACCAGATAATCAGAAGTCCTGGGGTGTTTTTTACTATGGATTATCAGAAAGGCCGGAAGCTTTTTGGAGCCAAAATAATACCAAATCGCGGTGCTTGGCTGGAAATGGAAACCGATCTGGACGGGGCTATATTCGTGAAAATTGACAGAAAAAGAAAGGTGCCGATAACTTCACTTCTTCGGGCTTTTGGATACTCAAAGGATGACGAACTGGTCAATCTTTTTAAGGACGTCGACAAAGGCGAGGTGTCATTTATCGAAAAAACGATAGAAAAAGATCCGGCGAAAAATCAAGGAGAGGGATATAAAGAAATATACAAAAGAATTCGCCCGGGCGATCTAGCTACCGAATCAAATGCTAAGCAGGTTATTGATTCGATGTTTTTTAGTTTTGAAAAATATGATTTCGGAGCCGTGGGAAGGTACAGACTGAATCAGAGGCTGGAAGTGGAATCTCCTAACGATGAAAAGCACCGAGTGCTGACCCGAGACGATTTGATTATGATTATTAAGGAAATCATAAAGCTCAATAATGACCCAATGGCGATGGCTGATGATATCGATCATCTTGGCAATCGAAGAGTGCGTTGCATTGGGGAGCTGGTTCAAAATAAATTGAGAGTGGGTCTTGCCAGAACGGCCAGAAATATCAAAGACAGGATGAGCACCTGCGATATGGCAATAGTCGTACCGGGTCAGCTGGTTAATTCAAGGCCGATCGCGGCTTCAATAAAGGAATTTTTTTCTAGTTCGCAGCTTTCCCAGTTTATGGATCAAGTGAATCCTCTGGCCGAACTTGAACATAAAAGAAGAATAAGTGCCATGGGTCCAGGAGGACTCACAAGAGAACGAGCCGGTTTTGAGGTTCGTGATGTCCATAATTCCCATTATGGAAGAATCTGTCCGGTAGAAACTCCTGAAGGTCCGAATATCGGACTTGTTGGACATCTGGCGACATACACAAAAATTAATGAGTATGGATTTTTAGAAACTCCTTATCTCCGGATCTATCATGAAATGGATAATAAAGAAGAAGATATAGTAAACAAAATACTGGGTGAAAGCATAGGAGAGTTTAAGGCTGGAACGAAGGTTGATGAAAAAATAGCGAAAGCTATTGCGAAGATCAAGTCAGTAAAAAAGGTGAAAATAAAACCTTGGATAAGCAAGGAAATACAATATGTAAATGCGACCGTGGAAGACCGGAAAAATATTGCTCATGCCGGAACTCCTATTGATGAACATGGAAATATCATGATTGAAATTGTGGGCGCAAGAGTGAAAGGTCGGGCAACTGAAATTGAAGCGAAAAAACTTGATTTTATCGATGTTTCAGCCAAGCAATGTATTTCAGTGGCAACATCCCTCATTCCTTTTCTTGAGCATGATGATGCTAACCGGGCTCTTATGGGATCAAACATGCAACGCCAGGCTGTTTCGTGTGTGAAGCCGGAATCTCCAGTTGTAGGAACGGGCATTGAAGATAAGGCGGCGGCTGACTCGGGGCAAGTGGTAATTTCCAAGGGAGACGGGGAGGTTATTGAGGTTGATAGCGATCACATTATTATAAAAGAAACTGCTCCAGCTGGGGCTAAGAAGCCATATATAAAGAGGGAATATTATTTGCAGACTTTTGTAAAGTCCAATGCCTTCACTTCTATGAACCAGGTTCCAAGAGTTGAAAAAGGACAAGAAATCAAAAAAGGACAGCTTTTAGCGGATGGAGCTTCAACTGATCATGGCGAGCTGTCGCTTGGGCAAAATATACTTGTGGCTTTTATTCCATGGGAAGGCTACAACTACGAGGACGCAATAATTATTTCAGAACGCCTGGTTCAAAATGACAGATACAGTTCAGTTCACATTGAAGATTTTTCACTGGACGTTCGCGATACGAAGCTTGGGCCGGAAGTTGTTACTCGCGACATTCCAAATATTGGAGAGGAAAGGCTAAAAAATCTTGATGAAACCGGTATCATAAGAATTGGAGCCGAAGTGGCTTCTGGGGACATTTTAGTTGGAAAAATTTCTCCGAAAGGAGAAGGTGATTTGACGAGCGAAGAAAGACTCCTTCGGGCTATATTTGGAGAGAAATCAAGAGATGTTAAGGACAGCTCTCTTTATCTCCCGCATGGAGAATATGGAAAAGTAGTGGATATAAAAATATTCTCACGTGAGCAAGGAGACAAGCTGTCGACAGGAGTGATCCAGCAAATTCAGGTTTCCGTTGCTCAGCTCAAGAAAATCTCAGTGGGAGATAAATTAGCCGGAAGACATGGAAATAAGGGTGTTATTTCAAAAGTAGCGGCTGTGGAAGACATGCCTTATCTTGAAGATGGAACTCCAGTTGATATGATACTTAATCCGCTTGGCGTGGCCAGTCGTATGAATATAGGTCAAATCCTTGAAACTCATCTGGGATGGGCGGCGTCAAAGCTTGGATATAAGGCAGCTACTCCTTCTCTTGAGGGAGTGACAGAAACTCAAATAAGAGAGGAACTTATAAAGGCTGGACTTCCCGAAGATGGAAAGGTCAAGCTGGTAAATGGTAGAACCGGCGAGTGTTTTGAAAACAAATCCACAGTCGGAATAATGTATGTTATGAAACTTCATCATTTGGTTGATGACAAAATCCACATGAGATCAATCGGACCTTATTCTTTGATTACTCAGCAGCCATTGGGAGGAAAAGCACAGTTCGGAGGCCAGCGATTCGGAGAAATGGAAGTGTGGGCTCTTGAAGGTTATGGATCAGCCTATACTCTTCAGGAAATGCTGACTATAAAATCGGATGATGTTATGGGAAGATCAAAAGCTTACGAATCAATTATAAAGGGCGAAATGATAAAAAGCCCCAATATTCCGGCTTCTTTTCATGTTCTTGTTAGCGAACTCAAGGGATTAGGTCTAAACATCGAACTCATGGGTGCTAAAAAAGACAGAAGTGATAGCGAAGAGGAGAGCAAAATGGAGGACGTGATTCAAGCATAAACACGCAAATAGTTCATATTATCCCGCACCAATTCCGAATAAAATTTTAAAATAGTTTATAGAATTTTTTAACGGAATCGCCTGCGGCTAAGTTTAAAAAATATTTATTGATAACTACTGCGAATTGGTGCGGGATGCTCATTTTTATGACTACTCGCTTCGCTCGCAGATAAAAATGGCATGGAACCAATGATAGGCACTAAAATAACAGACTTTGAGTCCGTAAGGCTTAAACTAGCCAGTCCGGACGAGATCTTGGAATGGTCTCATGGAGAAGTCACAAAACCGGAAACCATAAATTATCGAACTCAGCGTTATGAAAAAGAGGGTCTTTTTGATGAAAAGATATTTGGCCCTTCTCGTGACTGGGAATGTTATTGCGGCAAGTACAAGCGGATACGCTACAAAGGAATCGTCTGTGACAAGTGCGGAGTGGAAGTGACGAGATCCATTGTTCGGCGTGAAAGAATGGGACACATAAGATTAGCCGTTCCAGTGTCACATATCTGGTTTTTGCGCGGAGTTCCTTCTAAAATCGGATTGGCTCTCGGAATGAGCGTCCAGGATCTGGAAAAAGTCATTTATTTTTCAAGCTATATCGTTTTGAGTGTCAATGAAGAGGAAAGAGCCAAGACGATGAGTCAGATTGATCAGGAATTTAAGACAAAGCAAAAGGAAATAAACAAAAATTTTGCCGGGGATGAAAAAAGCCTCAAGGAAAAAGGCGAGGAGCTGAAAAATATATATAGATCATCCAAAGAAGAGTTAAAGAGTCTTTCTAAACTTCAGATTATCTCCGAAATAGAATATTTCAACCTGTCTTCCAAATATGGACAGGTGTTTTCAGCTGGCATTGGAGCTGAAGCAATCCGAAGGGTTTTGGAAGATATAGATATAAAGAAAGAAGTGGAGAAATTCAAAAAGCAATTGGATGCTGATGAAGTGACGGATAGGAAAAAACTTTTAAAAAGAATCAAACTTCTTCGGGGATTTTTGGCAATCAAGCTTAAGCTGGAGTGGATGTTGCCGACTGTTATCCCTGTCATTCCGCCTGACCTTCGCCCAATGGTAGCGCTTGATGGAGGCCGTTTTGCGACTTCTGACCTTAATGATCTCTACCGAAGAATTATAAATAGAAATAATCGTCTCAAAAAACTCATTGAAATTGGAGCCCCGGAAGTCATCACTCGAAATGAAAAAAGAATGCTTCAGGAAGCAGTCGATGCCCTTTTTGATAATAGCGCAAGAAGAAGCCAGGTATCTGTCGCTGCTTCAACAGGGCAAAGAAGAGCTCTCCGCTCACTGGCTGATACGCTCAAAGGAAAACAGGGAAGATTCAGACAAAATCTGCTTGGGAAGCGAGTTGATTATTCTGGACGAAGCGTAATCGTAGTCGGACCAAAACTGAAATTGCATCAATGCGGACTTCCGAAGAAAATGGCTCTTGAGCTTTTCAAACCATTTATTATAAATAAACTTATTGAACGTGAGTTGGCTTATAACGTCAGAAGCGCCGGAAAAATGGTGGAAGGAGAAACAGAAGAAGCTTACGATATTCTCGATGAAATAATTCACAGCCATTATGTGCTTCTTAACCGCGCGCCGACCCTTCACCGGTTGAGCATCCAAGCTTTCCAGCCGGTGCTCATTGAAGGAAAAGCGATTCAGATCCACCCGATGGTCTGTGCCGCTTTTAATGCTGATTTCGATGGAGATCAGATGGCGGTTCATGTGCCTCTTACTGATAAGGCCAGATGGGAAAGCGCTAACTTAATGCTCAGCGCTAAAAATCTTCTGAAGCCGGCGAGCGGCGAGCCGATTACTACTCCGACGCTGGATATGGTTTTAGGCTGTTATTATCTGACTCACATTGTCCCAGGCACGAAGGGGGAAGGAAAATATTTTTCTGATTCCGATGAAGCAATTCTTGCTAATGAACTTGGTTATGTTGATGCCAGAGCGAAGATAAAAATTCCGATGGAAGGAAAAATTTTGGAAACATCAGTAGGACGAGTAAAGCTGAATGCCATCATCCCGGAAGGAATAGAATATATTAATGGAGAAATGACTAAAAAAGAATTGAAAAGCTTGGTAGGCAGAGTGCTTGAAATAAAGGGAACAGATGAAACAGCCATTTTTGTCGATAAAATCAAGGATCTTGGCTTTAGCGCTGTTACTAAATCAGGACTCAGCTGGGGAATGAATGATCTCAAAATCCCTCATGATAAGAAAGAGATATTGGAGCTGGCCGAAGAAAAAGTCGAAGTGATCAAGAAACAATATAATATGGGACTCCTGACAGAAGAAGAAAGAAAAGGCAAAGTGATTGAAATCTGGAATGATGCTAAGAACAAAATAACTGATAGCGTAAGAGGATCTATGGACAAAGAAGGTCCAGTATATTCCATGGTATATTCCAAGGCGCGCGGATCCGAATCGGTGGTTGTCCAGATGGCGGGAATGAAAGGACTTATGGCAGGACCGACTGGAGAGACTATCGAACTGCCGATTAAAAGTTGTTTCAAGGAAGGGCTTAATGTTTTGGAATATTTTATCTCAACGCATGGTGCCAGAAAAGGTATGGCCGATACTGCTCTTAGAACTGCGACAGCCGGATATCTTACTCGAAGGCTAGTTGATGTTTCTCAAGATATAATTGTTCGTGAAAAAGACTGCAAAGACAAGACCGGAGCTTATATATACAAGGAAGATTCAGATCGGATCGGACAGAATTTCACTGCTCGGGTTGTCGGGCGTGTATTGGTTGAAAATATTGTCGATCCTAAAACAGGTGAGGTTGTCATGGAGAAAGGAAAACTAGTCACCAAGGAAGATGGAGACAGAATTGAAAAACTCAATGTTGACAAGGTGAAGATAAGAACTGTTGTGACCTGCAAAACTTCCCGGGGAGTCTGCCAGAAATGCTACGGAACCGATCTCGGAAGAGGACACTTGGTGGAAATCGGACAAGCGGTCGGAATCGTAGCGGCTCAGGCCATTGGAGAGCCAGGGACCCAGCTGACGATGCGTACCTTCCATATCGGAGGTATCGCCGGATCCGACATCACCCAGGGTCTTCCACGCGTCGAGGAAATTTTTGAAGCCCGTCCTCCGAAAGGTGAAGCTTTCATTTCCGAAGTGGATGGAAAACTGGTTTCGATTGAAAATTCCAACAAGAACATGATTTTGAAAATCGAAGCTTCGGACAAAGAGAAGACAATCAAAGAATATCAAATTCCAGCCGGCTCTACCTTGAAAGTAGCCGAAGGCGATCTCGTGGCCAAGGGAACTCCGCTTGTTGAAGGTCATATAGATCTCAAAAAACTTTATAAAACGATGGGCTGGGAAGAAGTCAACCGATATATCACAAAAGAAATTCAGGAAGTATATGCTTCACAGGGCGAAGGCATCAATGACAAACATATCGAAGTTATTGTCAGACAGATGTTTTCTAGGGTTAATATTTTGGAGGAAGGCGATACTAATTTCCTGATCGGCGATATTATTGAAATAGACGAGTTTAATGAAGCTAATCTTAACGCTAAAAAAACCGGCGGAGCTGAAGCTAAGGGCGAAAAACTGCTTCTTGGAATAACCAAAGTGGCACTTTCCACTGAAAGTTTCCTATCAGCGGCGTCTTTCCAGGAAACCGCCAGAGTTCTTATCAATGCTGCTGTTGCTGGAAAAGAAGACAAGCTTCGTGGACTTAAGGAAAATGTCATCATCGGAAAACTGATTCCAGCTGGAACTGGATATCGGGAAGCGAAATAATTCGGGTAGCTTCGTTAGTTTTTAGCTTCATTAGCTTATTAGGATATAAGAAAAACACTGCGGGAAACTGCGGTGTTTTTTGATAGTTTCTTCAGTTGTCTGTAAACTGTTTGGTCGCTATGGACAGAAATATGAAAGTATGCTTATATATGATGTCCAGTTGCAATCTGGCAAATCAATCCCAAAGGAGGACAAATCATGAAGACCTTTTTGCTCATTGTTGTGGTTTTTTGGATTGGTATGGGTATGGGAATCTTAAAGATTGAGATGGAGAAGGGCAACAAAAAGTTGCTCAATGTTAAGGGCGCAAAGGCGTTCGCGAAAATCTTGCTACTGTCCGTACTTTATGGGCCACGCACAAGATCCAAAGTGTTGGCCAAGCTGTAGCCGACTCCCATCCAAAAAAAATCTCCATAGGCTTTCCTCAAGAGGAAGGCCTTTTTTCCAAAAAAAATTTCAAAAGAGCTCAATAAAAAATGAAAAAACATTTTTGAACAAAAAGAAAAAGCCTCGTATGGAAATGTATGCCATGCGAGGCTGTTGAAATGAGGAAAGCGCAACTATCTTTTCAGAATATTGAGCAATTCCTCGGCTTTTCCAGGATAGTAGGCCGCATCTATCTCGTCCTTGTTTTCCTGGATGAACTGGCGAGTTGCTTTGCATCCTTCGCAATCTTACGTGTCCATAATCTTTCGTTGGAGATCATAGTCAGAGGATAGTGAATTCCCAACCCGAGAGTTTTAGATGACGAAATTGTATGTCCCATCCTTTCTCCGCTACCTGAGCTACGATTTCAATGATGCTTTCCAATGCAACGGCTTGTGAAAAGCAGAAAACAATGGGTTGTTTGTCGTAACGCTGCAATTCTGTTTCAAAACGTTCCAGCAAGTTTTTTTTGAACTTATCTTGCTGTTTTTGGTATTTTTTTTCTAGCTTCCGTTTCTTTGGAATCGGCATTTATCACACCTTCCCTTTCTTCAGTTTATCAGTCAAGAATAGCCATGGAAGTGAGATCCGAACTTGCCTTGTCATATTTTTTAAACAGAGCAAGTTGTTCAGGCGAGAGTACGGCAACAAATTCTTTGAGCAACCTGTCTTCGTATTCTCGCGCGCAAGAAAAACATTTGTCAAACTGCTTGTCTCCCCACCATTGAAAGACTTCTTCCGTCAGACAAACTATACATATCCTTTTTTCTTTTGGTTCTTCTCCCATTACGCATTCCTTTCGTTTGTGGTTTGATACAGATTATCATGCAAGGCTTTGATTACAAGTATGAATAGTCTGTCTTCTCGAGATGAAACAGCTCCATGTCATGAAAGCAGACGCCGGGGATGCGCTCCGCAACTTTTTCAAGAGCTGTTTGGACAGAGTCTAAAATTTCCTTGTCATTGTAAACACCATTGTAAATACAGGGATGAGCAATTGGTCCACAGACCGTCAGACAAACAAAACGTTTTTCGTGATTTAATCTTGAGATGCCAATCCCGTAGCCTGATTTCCAGGCTGCGTCGATGAGGCTTTCTCCTGTCTCGATGTCTCCTGTATCAAGAGTCATTTGCAAACTACCGAGCTCAAAGCGCCCAGTTAATCTCAATGCAACTTTCCCAGTAATGCTCTGTAAATTAAATCTTCCGCAGATAATAATCATTTTACTCTCCTTTCATCTAAAGCAATTAATGCAGTTCAATTTTTAAATCACATCCAATTTTGCTTTTTTTAATTTTAAAGGTTCTAAATCTCACTTGCTCTTTTCATCCGCTTAATGACTTACTTTATGGTATATTTGTAAATAAGTCAATTGGAATAGAGTAGGGCGGTTGTTTTTTCTGTGGTATTCTTAAATAAACCAACTGAATACAAGAACCTTAAAAAGGAGGGTTAAATGACCGGCTACGTAAAAGCCTTACGATTGCCAATCGTTTTTTTGGCAGGATTGCTGTGTTTAGTGAGTTTCAAAATAAGCCAGATACAGCATTCGGTTTTTCTGCCCATAATCTTCACGATTCTTCTCGCTGGGACTTGTATGGTTCAAAACGACTGGCGAGACAGAAAGCATGATGCACTGAAGGGAAAATGTTTTGCGTCAAAAAACGAAATTCCTTTTCTGGCTTTTCTGCTTGTGCTATGGTCAGTAACAATTGTGTTAGCTTTTGTGCTGATGCGAGAACAAGCTGAATTTGGCTGGCTGGCGATGGCGGGTATTTTTTCCGGACTTGTCTATTCTGAAACCAGAAAAATACCTTTAGCTCCTGCTTTGCTTGTTGGCTTGACTTCGGCAAGTCCAACCTTATTCCCTGCCACAATTGCGTATTCTCCAATTGTCTTGCTTCTCTTTCTCTCCACAACACTGCTTATTTTTGGAAGAGAAATCATCAAAGATTTGGATGACTTGGATTATGACAAGGGGTATAAATGGACACTGCCAATTTATGTCGGCTCGATACGGGCAAAAGCAATCGCCGGTGTATTTGTTCTTTTGGCTTCAGTTTTATCGGTAACATTATCGCTGAATACAATTTTGGGAGCAATACCCATAATAGTTTCAGTGGTATATCTGCTGACTGACAGTGATCACAAAGCTGCCAAAAAATTGATTGACATTGGCGTATTGCTAACTCTTGTATCGTTATTAGCTTAGAGAAGCCATTTCTAATTTGATATGCGCAGCAAATGTTTTTTAAGAAATCTCCGCGTTCATTGTAATGCGGAGTTTTTTTGTTTTTATTAAATGTAGAGACGCCCCAGTGGGACGTCTCTACCGAAAGAATGTTACAATGTAGATAAGTATCAAACAAATATGCCTGAAAAATTTAAAAATAAATATAAAATCGAATCTGTGAGATTGAAAGATTATGATTATTCACAAAATGGGATATATTTCTTGACGATATGCACCAAAAACAGAGAAGAATATTTTGGTTCCATTGTGAACAAAGAAATGATATTAAATGAAATGGGAAAAATAGCAGAAAATTTTTGGAAAGAAATACCAAATCATTTTTCAAATATGCGACTGGATGAATTTGTGGTTATGCCAAACCACGTACATGGAATAATAGAAATATTGTGCGACAAACACGCCCGTAGAGACGAGGCAATGCCTCGTCTCTACAATGGTGCGTATCCTAAAATGTCCAAAATATCACCAATGCCCGGTTCTTTATCGGTTATTTTAGGGTCGTATAAATCAATCATCACAAAAACAATACGAAAAAAAATTCCATATATTTTTTTCGCCTGGCAATCCCGTTATTATGACCGTATAATTCGGAACGAAATCGAATTAAATCGAATTCGCGAATACATTTTTAATAACCCGGCTAAATGGGAGGAAGACAGGAATAATCCCGAGAATCTGTTTATGTAAGTAATTTCCGCCATAGGTGGACAAGAATTACGCAATTTCGCTAGTTTTGACAGGCTGGTTTTTGTTTTCTTGCGCGTATTTTGTCTTTCAAAAGTTCTGTGATAAAATACAATCTATGGGAAGAAAAAAGAAAAATCAAAAAATCGAGGAGGAGCTGGAAGTCGAAGAAAAAAAGCCCCGTTTTAATATTGCGTCTGATGCCAAGAGAAGCGCGGTAGCAGTAGTTCTCTTTATGTTGGCGGTTCTCATCGTCTTGGGCTTTTTTGGGGCTTCTGGAGTGGCTGGAATTTATCTTAACAAAATTGTCGGGTCGCTTCTGGGCTTTGCTAAGTGGATCTTGCCACTGTTTCTCATCATTGCCGGGGTAGTTTTGTTTTTCCGCAAAGAAAAATCATTTTATGTGACGAAACTCCTAGGGCTCTTCATCGCACTCTTGAGCATCACTGCTTTTCTTCATTGGCTGTATGATCCAAGCGAAATGATTGCAGTTGCCAAAGCTGGACAGGGCGGAGGATATGTCGGTTTTGGTATAACGTATGTTCTTGAAAAATTTTTGGGTTCGGCCGGAAGCATGGTGGTGATTGTGGCTTTATTTTTCATCGGAATAATTGTGGCTTTTAATTTTTCCATCCTGTATCTTTTAAAAATATTTAAAAAATCCGAAGTCGTTGAAAAGCCAGAAGAACCTGTTTTGCCTGCGGAGGAAAGTGAAGCAATGGAGGAAAAGCCAGCTGAAGAAACTGAAGAGACAGTGAAAATTATGCAGGAGCCGGAACTTCATGAGAATGTGGCTAGGATGCAAATCGTTGAAGGCATGGATAGATTCGTGGATCCAAAGATAGCCGGAGCTTCTCTTGAAGAAAAAAATGAGCAGGACAAAAATAGCATTGATGGCGTGAAAAATAATTCAAACGGAGCGAAAAAAATTCCGAAAAAAAACCGCTGGATTTTTCCACCGCTTGATCTTCTGGAACAAAGTTCTGGCGTACCCAAGGGGGGGGACACAGAAAAAAACGCTGAAATAATAGAAAAAACGCTCAAGGATTTCGGAATTGATGTTGAAAGAGGCGGGATCATTACCGGTCCTTCAGTCACGCAATATAGCTTTCGTCCGGCGGTCGGAGTGAAAATTTCCAAGATTTTGGCTCTTCAAAATGACCTTTCTCTGGCACTCGCAGCTCATCCAATTAGAATTGAGGCTCCGATTCCAGGAAAATCACTTATTGGAATTGAAGTTCCCAACAAGGTTTCTTCGACAGTTCGCCTTCGGGGAATTTTTGAAAGCGTCACCTTCAAGCGAAAAGAATCAAATCTGACCATTGCTCTCGGGGAAGACGTGACCGGTAATTTTATCCTGGGAGACCTGGCTAAAATGCCCCATCTTTTGATTGCCGGAGCGACTGGAACCGGAAAATCAGTGGCTATAAATTCAGTCATAACCACATTGCTTTACCAAAATTCTCCGCAGGATTTAAGATTTATCATGGTGGATCCGAAAAGAGTGGAGCTGTCTCTTTATAATGGAATACCGCATCTTCTTTCTGGAGTGGTAGTTGAAAACGGAAAAGTAATCAATGCTTTAAAATGGGCAGTAGGCGAAATGGAAAGGAGATATCGGCTACTTCAGGATATGGGAGCCAGAGACATCGTGTCTTACAAAGAAAAATTAAAGGTTAATAAAAAATTGAAAAGGACTGATCCGGAAACCGGCGAAGTCACCGAAAGAGAGGCAGAAAATATGCCATACATCATTATTATCATTGATGAATTGGCAGATCTTATGGGAAGCCATGGAAAGGAAGTCGAGGGCGCGGTCGTTAGGATTGCCCAGATGGCGCGAGCAGTGGGGATACATCTTATTATTTCCACCCAAAGGCCGTCTGTCGAGGTTATCACAGGGCTTATTAAAGCCAATATCACAACCAGAGTCGCTTTCCAGGTGGCTACCCAAATTGATTCAAGAACTATTTTAGATATGGCAGGAGCAGAGAAACTTTTAGGCAATGGCGATTTATTATATCTTTCTGCCAATTCTCCAAAACCAAAAAGGATCCAGGGGGCGCTGGTCAGCGAATCGGAAGTAAAAAGAGTAGTGAAGTTTATCAAAGAACAAAAAGGAAAAGATCAGCCAGCCGAAGAGGATATCACCGGAGAACTGAAAACCGGCATGCTGAAATTTGAAGACAGTTCCAACAGCGACAACCAAGGAGAAGAATTGTTCGAAGCGGCCAAAGAAGAAGTAATAAGAGCCAAGAAAGCATCCGCTTCGCTTCTTCAGCGGAGGCTTCGTGTCGGTTATGCTCGGGCGGCGAGACTCCTGGATATCTTAGAGGAAAAAGGAATAGTCGGACCGGCCGATGGAGCAAAACCTCGTGAAGTTTATGCGGAAGGTAATCCGAAAGAAACTAATTACGAGGACATTTCAGGAGACCAGGATAAAAGAGATAAGTGGCAAATATAAACATATAACATACTTGCCTGCCAGTAGGCAGGGAACATAAAACATGGAGCAAGAGGCTAATGTTTTTTGTTTGTGATTTTGTTATATGTTTTATGTTATATGTTTTATGATAAGAAATGGTTTTACAAAAAAAAGCGTCGGCACTTTGACCTTGGGAGAGAAGCTCAAAAAGCTAAGAAGTGAAAAAAGGTTTTCGCTGAATGAAGTTTCGCGCATTACCAGGATACAGGCTATTTATCTTGAGTATTTGGAAGAAGGGTTATATGAGAAGCTCCCGGCCGATGTTTATGTCAAAGGATTCCTGAGGAGTTATGCTGATTTTTTAGGCACTAATGAGCAAATTCTTATCAAGCTTTACGAAAAAGAGAAGGGGATAAGAAAGAATGTTGAAGAAAGCAAATTTCCGCAAGTCAACAAAGCTGTTTCTAAGCCCATAAATATTTCGGCGTTTGTCGTCACTCCTCAGAAGCTGGCAGTCTATATCATTGCTTTGCTTATTATTGCTGGCATAGCCTATCTTTATCGTGAGATAGGTTCTTTTTCTGATGCTCCGCGCCTTATCATTCTGAATCCTGCAGCTGACGCTAAAGTTGAGAATAATTCCCTATCAGTCGAAGGGATGACAGAAAAAGATGCAAAACTTTTTATAAACGACCAGCCTATTTTGGTTAATGACGACGGAAAGTTTAAAGAGAACCTAACTTTACAAAAAGGAGTCAATACGATAAATCTGAAAGCAATTAATAAATTCGGAAAAGCAACGGAAAAGTCTGTCACTATTCAGTCTGATCAGGCGAACGAGAATTCAGGAGGAGATGAAAATCAGGAAAATTCTAATGGCAGTTTAGACGAAGGAAACGGAAATGTTATCTCGAGTGAGATAAAGCTGGAACTGAGAGTCGATCCTGGTCCAGTCTGGATTTCTGTAGAAGCGGATGGCAATCTGGTTTTTTCAGGAACGATGCTTTCCGGAGCGGTTCAAAATTTCAGCGCGGGAGAAAAGATTGTTGTCAATTCTGGACGAGCTAATGCCACTTATGTTAAATTTAACGGGAAAGATATCGGAACGCTTGGCCAAGATCAAGGGGCAGTTAGAGGAGTAACTTTTACAAAAGACACCAAATATTAAATGGCTAAATTGCCAAATTGTTAAAAATAACCATTTAGCAATTTAACCATTTAACAATATAAAACTATGGCGAAAGAACAAGACAAAGAAGGCAATAAGGGGCTGGAAAATGTAGTGTCGGAAATCAAGGAGAAATTTGGGGAGGGAATAATCATGAAACTGGGGGATGTTAAAAGGGTAGATATTGCGTCGATTCCAACTGGTTCCATCTCGCTGGATATTGCACTTGGAATCGGGGGTATTCCAAGAGGAAGAGTAGTTGAAATTTATGGTCCGGAATCTTCAGGAAAGACTACGCTTACTTTGCATGTTATTGCCAATACTCAAAAGGCAGGCGGAGTAGCAGCCTTTATCGATGCGGAGCACGCGCTTGATCCGGAATATGCAAAAAAAATCGGAGTCAATATTAATGACCTTCTGATTTCCCAGCCCGACAATGGCGAGCAGGCGCTGGATATCGTGGAAACATTGGTAAGCTCCGGAGAAGTGAATATAATCGTGGTTGATAGTGTGGCGGCCTTGGTTCCAAGAGCCGAAATCGAGGGAGATATGGGCGATCAGCATATGGGAAGGCAGGCTCGCCTTATGTCCCAAGCGCTTCGAAAACTGACCTCAATCATTTCCAAGTCCAACTGCACAGTAATTTTCATAAACCAGATCCGGATGAAAATCGGCATAGTCTTTGGTAATCCGGAAACAACCACTGGCGGAAACGCGCTGAAATTTTATTCTTCGGTCAGGATCGAAGTAAGACGGGCGGCGCAGATAAAAAAAGGCGAGGACGTTGTGGGCAACCGGGTAAAAGTGAAAATCGTGAAAAATAAGGTGGCTCCGCCGTTCAAAACGACCGAATTCGATATCATGTATAATGAAGGAATTTCAGCTTCGGGGGATATCCTGGATACTGCTGTAAAATATGAGGTAGTTGATAAGAAAGGAAATTCTTATGCATTCTCCGAAATAAAACTGGGAGTGGGCCGGGAAGTAGCTAAAGCGATGCTGAAAGCCGACCCGAAACTGATGAAAGAAATCAGCAAAGAAATTTTCAAAAAATTGAAGGAAATCGAGGCAAGCGGGCAATAATCTTTCTGAAGAAATGGCAAATGGTGTGGTATAATATTACACAAAGAGGCAAGTAATTATAAAAGCCTCCCAAAACAAAAAAGATGAACAAAAAAGTCTTAGCGTTGATGTTTTTTTTCGTCTTTTTTTCATGCGCTCTTTTTGCAAACAACGCTTTCGGCCAGGAAAATGTCCAGCCTCTTCCTGAAGAAAAAAAACAAACCCCATCATCCGTTCCCGACAAAAAACCGGAAGAACTGAAAACAATCAGTCCAGACATGGTCATTGCCAAAGTGGAAGCCACAAACGCAGAGCTAAAAGAAGTCAAAGACAGGGAATATGAAGCTTCTTTTGAGATATATAACGATGAAAGCTATCAGCCTCAGATCATCTCTTCCTTGGTCCTTGTGAAAAACAGCCAAGAGGGCCAGGCGGTCTATCAGAAAGTCACCAGTCCTGATGAGATAACTCTGGGGCCGAAAAAAACTAAACTAATAAAGATGAGTTTCATCCCGGCCGATTTTCTGGACGGCGATTTCCAGCTGTACGCCGACATCAGAAACAAAGCCGGAACCGAACTGGCTGTCAGGTTCTTAGGAGACATAAATCTAAAAAAGAATTTAGACTGGATCGAGTTGGAAAAAGATTCCTGCAAGATCAAAGCAAACGACAAAAGCTACGATGAATCAAAGATGGCCATAGCCGAGAAAGACAGCACAATCAGCATCAGCTGCATATACAAGAACAATTCAACACAATCAAAGAAAATCTTTCCTCAGATAAATGCAAAAACCGGATCTGATTTTGGCGACCAGGCCGCAGACGAAAAAGGAAATGAAGTCAGCTTTGCCTCAAACGAAAAAAAAGAAATCTCTTTCCCTGAATTCAAGAATACTTTTTCCAAAAATCTGGCGGTCTCAGCTACTCTGGAAAATGAAAACGGAAAACCGGTCTCCCGTCCCTGGGAATCGCACGTCCATTTCAGTGAGCCAGCCTTCCTCATCGCTAACCTGAGATCAGACAAGGATTACTACCAAAAAGGAGAAACAGCCGAACTAATCTTTACTCCCGAGCTCGGCTTTAGCGGAACGCCCAACCTGGAAATTGCCATCGAAGACAAAGATGGAAAAAGCTGCATTGATCCCCAAAAACAGACAAAAGTCATGGAACTCATAAAAGGCAAAGCCTCTTTTAATTGGAAGATACCCATCAGCCATGACTGCATTGATCCAAAAATCACAGCCGAAATCAAAGAACCAGCCGGAAGGGTAGTCGGTGAGTCGACGTATATCATAAGGACCAGCGAGGAGAGCCTCGCAGGGATAAAAAAAGAGAAAGAAGTCAAAACAAATGAAAACAAGAAAAGAGCCCTCTGGTTCATTCCAGTCATCATGCTTTTCCTGGCCTTTTTCATATTGCGAATAGGAGACAAGAAAAAGCTGAGGGACAAATATATCCTGCCTGTGATAGCTCTGGCCTTCATACTGGGACTGACTGGGGGAGTGAACAGAGCGCAGGGGATGACGGCAGTTGATAGGGAGAATTTTTTGACGCTTACGATGAGTTTGAGTAAAGACGATCTTAGTCTCCCAAGCGATACTAGCTATACCGTCAGCATTTCATTAGATTGGAGATATAACTACAACTGGGAGTATAACCCGGCTAGCAAGCAATATGAGGTATGCGGTGCGGCAAATCCCTATCCAAGCTACTTCAAAACCCTTCCCAATAAGCTTAGCGGTATTTCCGTTGATACTCTGGCAAGTTTCGACGGTTCTAAATTTAATTTAAAAAACTACGATGATTATGATGATCAGTCTTGGGAATGGTATTGGACGGAAAGCAATTGGAAGAATATTTTCAAAAATGTATCAATAAACAGCTATGGAACGATCCGGGGAAGCCAGACATATCAAGTTCCCAGGTTCTTTTGGGAAGAGAAAGATCACCCGATTCCCTACCAAGTCAGGTTAAAAGTAAATGACTTTGTCTATTTAAACGTTAATGGAGAATTAGTTTCAAAAAAATATTGCGGTAAAGCTATTACTGGCCACTACCGCGATAATGTATGTGATTCTTATGGAGAAAGTGGCTCTTATTCGATTCCGGCTTGCGATAGCTGGTGGCTTTATACTTTAAGCGGAACAATGTCTCTGAAGGAAGACGGAGTCTGTTCGGACAAGAAAAGTTTTGTCAATGAGCCTCCGCCGACGCCGGTAATCTATGGATTAGACCCGCTTTGCAAATATGGAAAAACCGATACATATTCGGGAAATTGGGACTCGAGAGCTCCATATAATGGAGCATTCCATTATGAAGTTGTTCCAAAAGGCACTGACACAAGCGGTAAAGTAGATTATAAATGCCAGGGAATTGAGAATAGCGAGTATCAATATTATAAGGACTGGAATTATCCTAATTGGGCCAGTGCGAGTGACACCGATTGTTCAATCAACGTGAAATTGGATGGAACTTGCGGATACAAAAATAATCAGCCCTATTGCAGTGTTAATGAACCTAATGATAGCCCGGGAGCCTGTGACAACAAAAATTGGGATTTTCCAGATGTCAGTAATGTAGCTCAGAATATAGTAGCCGGAAGCGGGACGATTTCCTGGACATGTCTAGGTATTGGCGGAGGGAGCAGTGAGAACTGCCAGACAACACCTGGAGCTATGGCAAAATGTGGATTGGCCAATGGAGTGCCTTCCGAAAGAGAACCCTACTGGGATTTATGTGAGAGAGGAGATTCTTCCGAATATGGATGGGGAGGCGTTAGTTTAAGAGAGGAATACGACCCTGTTAACGAGAGGCGTAATCAATACTGGAGCTGGAATTGTGATATGTATACCGAAAGCGGATCCAGTCTCTTGTGTTCAGTGCCTTGCAGAGCGGACAAGCTTCCTGAGTGTTTGAGTAATGCTACTAATCTGAGGTATTATGATAAGCTTTTGCCTGTTTTTTCTTGGTATGGATCCGATAGTTTTTTTTGTAAGACTGGAACAGTCGATATTAATAGAAACAGGCAACTAGATGCTTCAGAATTTTCTGGCGATGGGATTAATGTGCCCTGGACCTGGTATTGTCGTGAGCTTGGATACAATGGGGCCATTGTAGAATCTTCCGGCCAATGCCAGGCAAAAAAAATCGAAGCTGGGCTTTTAGTTACCTATAATGGCAACACAGTAACATCAGGAGGGACAATTACGGTTCCGGCTGGTGAGAAAGTCACATTTGATTGGTGGTCTCAAAATGCCAATGCTAATTTTAGGCCTTATCCGGGCGTAACTGGTTGCGTTGCTTATACAGTAGACTCAAACAATTATGACAGGAGCGGAGCTGAATCTGATTGGAAGACATGCACTTCTCAATATCCTTCAAATTGTATTGGCGAAGGATCTTCATTCCGGTCGTCTTATTATACTAAGCCAGTAAGTGGATCCGCTTCATTCGTGCCCAAGGATTTGACTTACTATTTCATGTGCCGGGCATATGGAACAGGATCCAATGAGACGGATGCGATTTGGAATCCTTGGACAGCCACTTCTTCAGTAAATGTGACTGTGACAGTTCCATCCGTTCCTGCCAATTGCGGTCTGGCAACTTCCGAAAGGCACTGTGCTTTGAATGATACTTCGCCAAAACTTTGCGATACTACTAGTTCATCCCTTGAGGGTAGTGTGACCCTGGTTAATAATAAATTTACTTGGACATGCAAAAGCAACACTGGCGGAGCTGATGCAACTTGCAAGGCGGAAAAATATTGCACGACTGATTCTGTCTGGAGGGAGATGGAGCCGCAATAGAATTCTTTATTGCAATCTTTTCTAAAATCTGTTTTAATTAAACTTAATAAACTTTAAATTTTTTATCATGAAGAAAAACCATCCATCAAAAGAACGGACGCTGGTTATCATCAAACCGGACGGAGTCCAAAGATCACTCATTGGGGAAATAATCAAACGCTATGAAAGAACGGGACTGAAATTGACGGCTCTAAAAATTACCGTTCCCTCAGAAGAGAAAGCAATCAAGCATTATTATGAAGTCGGAGGCGACGCGTGGCTCGAAGAAGTGGGAAGAAAAGCCCGGGAAACCTATGAAAAAAAAGGAGAGCAGTCTCCCTATGCGACAAATATGGAAAATGGACAGGCAGTCATGAAGTCGAATGCCAAATACCTTAGCTCAGGACCAGTCATCGCTATGATTTGGCAGGGGAATCAGGCGATAGGACTTGTCCGAAAAATTACCGGAGGAACAGAACCGCTGAGTTCAGACGTTGGAACAATTCGCGGAGATTTTGCCATAGATACGTATGCAATGGCTGACATGGATCAGAGAAGCATAAGAAACCTGCTTCATGCTTCAGGATCAGTCGATGAAGCGGAAAAAGAAATTCCCATCTGGTTTTCCAAGGATGAAATTTTTGAGTATACTCATCTCCAGGAAAAAATATTATACGATGTGAATCTGGATGGAATATTAGAATAGAAACTGTTTCAAATAGAAAAAAATTCCCGCTTGGGCGGGAATTTTTTGTTGCTTAAGAAGAAAACTATTTCGTCTTAGTTTTAGAAAGCGTTTTCAGGCATTTTGTGCAGATCCTTTTTTTCTGTCCGTCAACTTTTTTGACCTGGAGGTTTATCATGAATTTTCTAAGTGTCTTTACTTTAGAATGGCTGACCTTGTTTCCAGATTGGGATCCGCGGTTGCAAATTTCACAAACCCTAGACATATAACATAAAACATGAAACATATAACAAAAAACAAAAAACAGAACGAATCCTGTTACATGTCGTATGTTACATGCTACATGACAAGTTGATTTATTACAAAATTTAGGTTAGCATGGAAAAGTAAACTTGGCAAGAAAATATGGCAAATGAAATTATATTGATTGTTTTTTATTTTGTTATCATTCTTTATTCAATAATTATCCATGAGGTTTCTCATGGAATTGCAGCTTTATTTTTAGGTGATAACACAGCGAAATATGCTGGGAGGTTAACCGCCAATCCCATAAGCCATATTGATTTAATGGGCTCAATCATTGTCCCGATATTTATGTATTTTTCTTTTGGCTTCGCATTTGGCTGGGCGAAACCTGTTCCTTATAATCCTTATAATCTCAAACACCAAAAATGGGGGCCAGCGTTGGTAGCTTTGGCGGGGCCGGTTTCAAATTTGCTTGTTGCGTTTTTAGCAACCACGGTGGCTGTTCTGATTAATATCCCAATGACACTAAAAAGAGATATAATTTTTAATTTTAACGATTGGGGACAGATTGTCCCTGTGATTTCTGGGTCGATTGGTGCAATTTTTTTCGAATTTTCAATTATTGCCATAGTAATAAATGTTTTTTTAGCTTTTTTCAATCTAATTCCAGTTCCTCCATTGGATGGCTCTAAGATACTTTTTACAATTTTTTCTATTAGGCAGGAAGTTATGGCAGTTTTGGAACAATTCGGTTTCTTCATCTTATTTGTCATTATGCTTTTTCCTCCCTTTCGAGTTATTTTAGTTTTTGTGTTATATTTTATATTGAACATTTTTTTAAAACTAATAATATGACTGTAATGTTGACATGTTTCAAGATATAGTTTATTCTTATTTCACCCCCACAGCCAATGTATCGGTGTCGGGGTAAACGGCCGATTGTGGCGCTGTTTTTTATTGAAAATATCCCAGTACCAATTCCGACCAAGATTCTCATTGCGGTTAGATTAGTGCTCGGAATCGCCTAGCGGCTTAAATTAAAAATATTATATAGAATTTTCTGCGAATTGTACGGGATGCTCATTTTTGTAGCCACTCGTACCTCGTGGACAAAAATGGCATGCCGACTATAAATCAATTAAAAAGAAGACCAAGAAAATCGACAAAAGGGAAATCCAAGACCCCGGCTTTTAAGAATGTCTTTAATACTCTCAAAAACAGGCCGATTGATACTGACGGACCGTTTAAGCGGGGAGTTTGCCTCAAAGTAAGCACTACTACGCCAAAAAAGCCGAATTCAGCTCTTCGAAAAATAGCGAGAGTCCGCCTCACTAATGGTATGGAAGTGACGGCGTATATTCCGGGAATCGGTCATAATCTCCAGGAGCATTCAATTGTTATGATCCGCGGGGGAAGAGTAAAAGATCTTCCGGGCGTCAGATATCATATCGTACGTGGAGTTTTGGATACTGCCGGAGTTTCAAATCGGAAGCGCGGAAGGAGTAAGTACGGCGCGAAAAGAGAAAAAAGTAAGGAATAAATCTTATTGCCCACGAATCTACAAATCTTTTACAAATCTACAAATATTTCAAATCTAAATTTATCCCGCATTTGTATATTTGTAGTTAATTTGTAGATTTGCGGGAAAATATTATGGCAAGGCGAAAAAGAATTTATAGAAAAAACGTGAAACCGGATCCTAAATATAGCAACCTGCTTGTCGGGAAATTTATTAATAACCTGATGCAGCATGGAAAAAGGAACGGAGCGGAAAAAATAGTTTACGAATCTTTTAATATCATCCACGCCGAAACCAAGCGAGGAGGCCTTAATATTTTTGAGCAGGCTCTGAAAAACATTTCTCCTCTCGTGGAACTCAAATCAAGAAGAATCGGAGGAGCCAACTATCAGGTTCCAATTCCAGTTATCGGAGAAAGAAGAACAACTTTAGCTATACGCTGGATAAAAGCGGCCACTCATGCCAAAAAAGGCAAGAAAATGGCTCAAAAACTGGCCGAAGAGCTTATCGACGCATCCAATAAAACAGGAGGCGCGATGAAGAAAAGAGAAGACGTCCATAGAATGGCGGAGGCCAACAAAGCTTTTGCTCATTTTGCTTAAAAATCAATTTTCTTTATTTTTCAGGGCTAATTTAGCTACCCACTTTTAAATTAAAAATAAAAAATCAAAAATAAAAATGACAATGTAAAATTTAAAATTATTCAATTCATTTTACATTTTGATTTGTCATTTTTCATTTTGAGATTTGCATTTTAAATTAAGCAATTGCAAAAATAAGATTATGTCCCGCCAGTATCCAATCGAAAAATATAGAAACATCGGCATCATTGCCCATATCGACGCTGGGAAAACTACTACCACCGAGCGGGTTTTGTTTTACACCGGAATTACCCATAAAATCGGAGAAGTGCATGAAGGCGAGGCGACGATGGACTGGATGGAACAGGAAAAAGAGCGCGGGATAACAATTACTTCGGCTGCGACAACTTGTTTTTGGAAAGATTATCAGATCAATATCATCGATACGCCAGGGCACGTTGATTTTACAGTAGAAGTTGAGAGATCACTCCGAGTGCTTGATGGCGGAGTAGTAGTCTTTGACGGAAAGGAAGGCGTCGAACCTCAATCAGAAACAGTCTGGAGGCAAGCGGATAAATATAACGTTCCCAGAGTCTGCTTTATAAACAAAATAGACAAAGAGGGAGCTGATTTCTATTATTCCCTCAATACGATTTGGAACCGTCTTACCCCGAACGCTGTTGCAGTCCAGATTCCGATTGGAGAAAGAGGTGATTTCAGCGGATCGGTCGATCTTATCAAGATGAAAGCCTACACTTTTTCCGGCGATATGGGAGAAAATGTCATTGAAGATGAAATCCCGGCGGAACTGCTAGACAAGGCCAAGCAGTGGCGGGAAAAAATGGTAGAGAAAATTTCAGAAACTGACGATGCTCTTACTGAAAAATTTTTGAGTGGCGAGGAAATAAGCCAGGAAGAGCTGAAAAAAGCCCTCAGAAAAGCAACAATTAATACTTCTTTAGTTCCGGTTCTTACGGGAACTTCGCTTAGAAACAAGGGCGTCCAGCTGGTCCTGGATGCTGTTATTGATTATCTTCCATCGCCGATAGATGTTCCGAGTATAAAAGGAATGGATATAAAAAATACTGAAAAAGAAGTAGAAATAAAATATGATGATAACGCTCCTTTTGCCGCCTTGGCTTTTAAGGTGGCTACCGATCCTTTTGTCGGACAGCTTACTTTTTTTCGGGTTTATTCAGGAATCCTGAAAGCCGGATCATACGTTTTGAATTCTTCAAAAAATCAGAAAGAAAGAGTAGGAAGAATTTTGCAAATGCATGCCAACCATCGAGAGGAAATTGCTGAAATATATACCGGAGGAATCGGGGCATTAGTCGGAATGAAAAACACTTCAACTGGTGATACCCTTTGCGATCCGGAGAAACCGGTGCTTCTTGAATCAATCACATTTCCAGAACCAGTCATATCAATTGCCATTGAGCCGAAAACCAAAGCCGATCAGGAAAAAATGGGATTGGCTCTTCGCAAACTCTCCGAAGAAGATCCGACTTTCCGCGTGCACACCGATGAAGAATCTGGACAAACTATTATTGAAGGGATGGGCGAACTTCATCTTGATATTATTGTTGATCGGATGAAGCGTGAATTCAAAGTCGAAGCCAATATCGGGCAGCCTCAAGTAGCTTACCGGGAAACAATCAGGACGGAAGCTCAGGCGGAGGGAAAATATATCAAGCAGTCAGGCGGACGAGGCCAATATGGACATTGCTGGATCAAAGTTGAACCGCAGGAACCTGGGGTTGGTTTTGAATTTGTCGATGAAATTAAAGGTGGCGCAATTCCTCAGGAATATATTACGCCTATCGGAAAGGGCATCAAAGAAGCGATGGACAATGGAGTTCTGGCAGGATATCCGATGGTGGACATCAAGGCCACAGTATATGACGGGTCTTTCCATGAAGTAGATTCATCCGAAGCTGCTTTCAAAATTGCCGCCTCAATGGGATTCAAAGAAGCTGTTAGAAGGGCAAAACCGATCATTCTTGAGCCTATAATGAAGGTCAATATCATTACTCCGGAAAATTTTATGGGGGATGTTGTCGGTGATATCAATTCAAAGCGCGGGATAATCAAAGAAATGAGCGACCGGGGAGAAGGAAATGCTCGGGTGAAGGTAATCGACGCTGAAGTTCCCCTGGCTTCCATGTTTGGATATGTCACAGCGCTTCGTTCTATGACTCAAGGCAGAGCCAACTCCACCATGGAATTCGGACATTATGCTGAAGTTCCGAAAAATTCGGCTGAGGAAATAATAAGCGGAAAAAGCAAATAAAGCTGTTTATGTTGACATAAATTTTTTGATAAGTTACTATTCCACTGCGTGACCTAATACCAAAACTTATTTAAATGCGGAGTTTGATAGTATCGCAGTGTCCTGATCTTTTATTTGACACTTTGAAATATACAAAGTGTTTTGGTAAGGGGTAAATAAAAAGTAAATTACTTTTCAAAGTTATGCTGGATAAGAAACTTAAAGAAGCGCTGGATTTAGTAGGAGGAAAAGCGGTTCTCAAAGACCAGGATCAATATTATGTGCTGCTGACTCTGCGGGAATTTAAAAAACTTCAGAAAATAGGCATTGAAGGCTTGACAAAGCAGGAACTTATTGATAAGATAAACAACGATATCGCCAGCTGGAAGTTTGTCCAGGAGGAGAAAAAGATGGAAGATGTGGTTTTGGAAGAAATATCTGGTGTGAAGGAAAATGATGAGATAACCTACGAGAAAGCTGCGTAAAATTGCCTCATTGGCGACCATGCGGTTATAACTTGCCAAAATACAGTATTTGTTATAAGATAACCTCAAGTAATAAAAAATTTAATAATAAAATTCGTAAGTCAATTACGAATTAATATTGCGTTTGCGCTGTGTTAGTTCGTCCGATTTACGGCTAAAATTATTTAAAACTATGGCAGCAGAAAAATTTGAGCGAACTAAACCCCATGTAAACGTCGGCACAATCGGCCATGTTGATCATGGAAAAACAACTTTAACTGCGGCGATTCTGCACGTCTTGGCTTTCAAGGGACAGGCTAAAGAGAAAGGCGTGGATGAAATCGATAAGGCTCCTGAAGAGAGAGAACGTGGCATTACAATCGCTACAGCTCACTGTGAATACGAGTCTGACAAAAGACACTATGCTCATGTTGATTGCCCGGGACATGCCGATTATATCAAGAATATGATTACTGGTGCGGCTCAGATGGACGGAGCGATTTTAGTTGTTGCTGCTACTGATGGTCCTATGCCTCAAACAAGAGAACATATTCTGTTGGCTTATCAGATCGGAGTTCCTCAAATTGTTGTTTTTTTGAATAAGGTTGATATGGTTGACGATCCGGAGTTGATTGATCTTGTTGAAGCTGAAGTTAGAGAACTTTTGACAAAATACCAGTTTGATGGTGAAAATGCAGCTGTTATTCGCGGATCAGCTCTCAAGGCTTTGAATTCAAAGTCAGTCGATGATCCCGATGTTAAGCCAGTTTTGGATCTGATCACGGCACTTGACGAAAAAATTCCTGAACCGGTTCGTGAGATTGACAAAGATTATCTTATGCCTATCGAAGATATTTTTACGATTGAAGGAAGAGGAACAGTTGTTACCGGCAGAATTGAAAGGGGAACAGTTAATCTAAACGAAGAAGTGGAAATCGTAGGGCTTAGGCCGACTGTAAAAACAACCGTAACCGGAATAGAGATGTTCAATAAATCTCTTGATAGAGGCGAGGCTGGAGACAATGCCGGGATTCTTATCCGAGGAATAAAGAAGGAAGAAGTGGAAAGAGGTCAAGTTTTGGCGAAACCAGGCTCTATCACTCCTCATACTGAATTTGAAAGCGAAGTCTATATTTTGACAAAAGAAGAAGGCGGAAGACATACTCCATTTTTCAAAGGATATAAGCCTCAATTTTACGTGAGAACAACAGATGTGACTGGCGAAGTTATTCTTCCGGAAGGGACTGAAATGGTCATGCCCGGAGATACGGTTAACTTTTCAGTGAAGCTGGGAGCTCCGGTGGCAATGGAAGATGGAATGAGGTTTGCTATTCGAGAAGGCGGACGAACAGTGGGAGCGGGAGTTGTAACAAAAATTTTAAAGTAAATTCATTCTTCAAGCCTGTCTCCCTAAAGAGGCGGGCTTTATAGAACGAGTATAATATAAGCAAAGTTTTCATTAAAAATAGATGTTGAAAAAGGAAGAAGAAGCAAAACCAAGAATTAGGATTAAAATCAAGGCTTACGATCACAAGATAATTGATCAATCAGCTAAGCAGATTGTTGAAACGGCGCAGAGATCGGGAGCCAGCATTACTGGTCCTGTTCCTTTGCCTACGGAGATCAGAAAGGTAACTGTTAACCGGTCAACCTTCGTTTATAAAGACGCGAGAGACCAGTATGAGATGAGAATCCATAAAAGACTTATAGATATTTTAAATCCGACGCCCAAAACCATAGATAGTCTGACTAATCTTGATCTGCCGGCTGGCGTTGATATAGAAATTAAAATGTAAAACTAGTTAAAGTCCTCCGGTGTTATATCGGCGGATACTCAACTAGCCAGCAGATAAAAAAACTCGATTTGGGTTTTGACTGGCGCGTGAGGTCAGTTTTTTTATTTTATTTTCCAACGAATCTACAAATCTTTTACAAATCTACAAATGTTTTTAAATTAAAAAAGTTAGCTGGTATTTGTAAATTAGTAGTCGATTTGTAGATTTGAGGGAGATATATTTGAAATATGAAATTTATTTTAGGAAAAAAAATAGGAATGACCACTATATATCAGGAGAAAAAAGCGCTGAGTGTGACTCTGGTTGAGTGTGGAGCGGAGGTATCTGAGATAAGGACAGGAGAAAAAAATGGATATGATGCAGTTCAGCTGGAAGCTTCAAAAAACAAGCGAAAAAAAGTTAAAAAAGAATTTAAAATTTCTGGATCAAATCTGAAAAAAGGCGATAAAATAGATGTTTCTATTTTTTCCGAAGGAGAAAAAGTCAGAATCAGCGGAATCACAAAGGCGAAAGGTTTTCAAGGTGTGGTGAAAAGGCATGGGTTTAAAGGATCGCCAGCCAGCCATGGACACAAACATGATTTAAGGGCGCCGGGATCAATCGGAGCCGGGTTTCCTGAACATGTTATAAAGGGGAAAAGAATGGCCGGAAGAATGGGAGGAGAAAGATCAACTATAAAGAATATAAAGATCGTTTATATAGATAAAGAAAAAAATCTAATCGGACTTGAAGGTCCTGTCCCTGGAATTCCTGGAAATGTGGTTGAAATCAGAAGCATCTAATTTTTTGAAAACTGATTATGAAGATAGTCGTATACAATATAGAAGGAAAAAAGGTTGAAGATATGGAATTGTCCGATTCAGTTTTTGGAGTTTACAAAAACGATGATTTGGTTCATCAAGTTGCTGTATCGCTCGGAGCAAACAAGAGAGAATCAATCGCTCACACTAAAACTAGGGGCGAAAGAGCTGGATCAGGAAGAAAACCATGGAAGCAGAAAGGAACAGGAAGAGCTAGGGTCGGATCAGTCAGAAGCCCGATATGGAAAAAGGGAGGCATAGTATTTGGTCCGAGATCGGACAGAAATTATAAGAAAAAAATAAACTGCAAAATGAATATTAAGGCTATTTTGTCTGTTTTAAGCGGAAAAGCGAAAGATAATGAGATTTATATTGTTGACAGGATGGAACTTCCGGAGAAAAAAACAAAAGAAATGGCAAAAGTGATAAAAAATTTGAAAATATCCGGCAAAACTTTGTTGGTATTTGGAAAGAAAGAAAAAGACATCATGCTGGCTAGCCGAAATTTGAAGGATGCCCAAAATATATTTTCAGACCAGCTTAATGTCCTGGACATGCTGAATAGTCGGAATATGCTGATTTCAAAAGATTCGATAAAACAAATTGAAAAGAAATATTCTAAATAATTGAGACAAGCACCAAGAAAATGGCCAAAAAACAAGAAATAGATGCCCAAAATTTAATAGCCCATAAGATTTTGATTGAGCCGTGGATAACTGAAGAGACTACCCGGATTGCTGAGCTCAATAAATATGTTTTTAAGGTTGCCCCGGCTGCCGATAAGAATAAGGTGAGAAAATCAGTAGAAGATCTCTACGGCGTTAAAGTCATTTCGGTCAATGTGATAAACATTCCCAGAAAGAAAAGAATAAGAGGACGAGTAACCGGATGGAAATCAGGATATAAGAAAGCAATAGTGACTCTCAAGGAGGGAGATAAAATCGAATTTTTTGAAGGAAAATGACGCGAAGCGTCATCCTGATCCGCCAGTTGGCAGAGAAGGATTTAGCATATAGATAAATTTATGGCAATTAAGATATACAAACGAAATAACGCCGGGAGAAGAAACATGTCTATTGTAAAATCAGACATGATAACCGACAAGAAACCGGAGAAGTCTTTGCTGGCTAAAAAAGTCAGTAAGGCCGGAAGATCGCACGGAAAAATTTCCGTTCGGCATCAGGGAGGCGGGCACAAGCAGAGATACAGGCTGGTGGATTTTATGCAGAATAAAATTAATATTTCAGGAAAAGTTGCAGCAGTGGAAAGAGATCCGAACAGAAGCGCGTTCATTGCTCTTATACATTATAAGGATGGAGAAAAAAGATATATTATGGCAACTGAGGGACTGAAAGTCGGCCAAGAGATAATAGCATCCGAAAAAGCTCCGGTTAAATCAGGTAATCGTGCAAAGTTAAAAAATATTCCCGTAGGAACCATAATTTGCAATGTAGAATTATTTCCCGGACGAGGTGGACAGATAGTGAGAAGCGCGGGATCTGGCGCAGCCCTCACGGCCGTTGATGAAAAAAATGCTCAGATAAAAATGCCTTCTGGAGAAATTAGAATGTTTAGTAATGAATGCTATGCCACAATAGGGCAGATGAGTAATTTTGAAAATAACGCGGTAACGATTGGAAAAGCGGGAAGATCAAGGCATATGGGAATCCGTCCAGCAGTTCGAGGATCTGCTATGAATCCGGTTGATCATCCGCACGGTGGAGGTGAAGGACGGCAGGGAATCGGACTCAAACATCCGAAAACACCTTGGGGCAAACCGGCATTGGGCAAGAAAACAAGGAAAAAATACAGATACAGTAATAAGTATATCATTAAAAGAAGGATTAAGAGATAGCAAAATTAGGTAGTGATCCCGCACCAATTCCGACCAAGCTAAGTTTAATTTAAATGATGGATGCGCGCCTGCCTGCCGGCAGGCAGGGAACCGCCTAACGGCTTATAATAATTGATAGATTAAGATAATATTTGCGAATTGTGCGGGATGCTCATTTTTGTGACCACTCGCTACGCTCGCGGACAAAAATGGCATGACAAGAAGTTTGAAAAAAGGGCCTTATGTCGACGAAAGGCTTCTCAAGAAAATAATGGATAAGAAGCCAGGAGACAGAACTCCGATAAAGACCTGGTCTCGCGCATCTGTAATTTCTCCGGAGATGATCGGATTTACGTTTGCTGTGCATAACGGAAAGGATTTTATCCAAGTTTTCATAAGAGAAGAAATGGTGGGACATAAGCTGGGAGAATTTTCGCAGACCAGGAAATTCATAAGACATGGAGGGAAGATGCAGAAAGAACAGGAGTTAGCTGCTAAACAAAAAGAACTGGATGCTGCTAAAGCGGAAAAAGCCAGCTCTGAGGCGAAGAAATAATAATATTAAAGAATTGGCATGAAAGTATCGGCTAAACTGAACAATTTAAGAATAGCACCCAGAAAATCAAAGCTAGTTGCGGATCTGATCCGCGGCCTTGATATTGATGACGCATTGACTCAGTTGGATTATGCTGTGAAGCGGTCGAGTCCTTATATGAAAAAGCTTCTGGAAAGCGCAATTGCCAATGCAGAAAATAATTTTGGCCTGGACAGGAGCAATTTATATATTTTTGATGTTGTTGTCGGAGCTGGGCCGACTTTTAAAAGGTGGATGCCGCGAGCCTATGGTCGCGCTTCCATGATATTGAAAAGGAGTTCGAGGATTAATTTGATATTGGAAGAGAGAATTGAAGGAAAAGGAAGAAAAACCAAAGAGCAGATGGAAAAAGAGAAAAAACAAAGAGAGGATGCGAAAAAGAAAGCTGATAAGGAAAAAACAGAAGAAAAAGATAAGAAGGAAAAAGAAATTGGAAAAAAACCAACATTTGAAAAGGAAGTGAAAGATGAGGATAGAAAGAAGGAAGTCAAAAAAACATGGGCGAATAAAATATTTAGGAGAAAATCAATGTAATGTGAAGTGTTATCCCAGCACCAATTCCGATTATGTTTCCCATAATGGTAAAATTAGTGCTCGGAACCGCCTAACGGCTCAAGATAAAAGATAATTTAAAGATAATATTTGCGAATTGGTGCGGGATGCTCAATTTTGTAGCTACTCGCTTCGCTCGCAGACAAAATTGGCATGGGACACAAAGTAAACCCAGTTGGACTCCGAATCGGAATAAATCAGAATTGGAAATCCAAATGGTTCAGCAAAAAAGAATACAAGAGCAATCTGAGACAGGATATCGAAATCCGCAATGAGGTGATGGAAAAATGGAAAAATGCGGCTATTGCTGATGTTGAAATTGAAAGATCGCAAGCTTCCGTGAGGGTTGTTATAAAAACTGCCCGGCCAGGCGTTATTATCGGGCGGGGAGGCAGTGGCGTAGAAGATATCAGGAAAAGTATTCAAAATAAATTTTTTAAGAACGACAAAAAAGCCAATTTGAAAATAGATGTCCAAGAGATAAGAAATTTTGAAGAAAGCGCGCAAGTTCTAGCCCAAAATATGGCCGATCAGCTGGAAAAAAGAATGCCTTTTCGAAGAGTAATGAAATCAACGCTCGAACAAGTCATGAAAAATAATATTATAAAAGGCGTTAAGGTGGAATTGAATGGAAGGTTGGGCGGAGCGGAAATGTCTCGCCGGGAATGGCTTTCAAAGGGCACATTGCCTCTCCACACGCTCCGGGCTGATATTGATTTTGCAAGAGCCACTGCTTATACGACCTATGGAACGCTTGGGGTAAAGGTTTGGTTATATAAAGGAGAAGTATTCAATCAAGTTAAAAGTTAAATCTGAATCAAATTCATGTTAATGCCAAAGAAAGTAAAGCATAGAAAAGTCCAAAGAGGCGGAGCGATCCGCGGTAAAGCTAACCGTGGAAATTCGATAAGTTTCGGCAGTTTTGGATTGAAAGCTATGAATTCTGGACTGGTAACATCAAGACAGATAGAAGCGGCCAGGCGGGCAATGACCAGATATGTTCAAAGAGGGGGCAAGATATGGATAAGAATATTTCCGGATAAGCCCATGACAAAAAAAGGAGATGAGACCCCGATGGGGAAAGGAAAAGGAAGTGTTGATCATTTTGTGGCGGTAGTGAAAGCGGGGAGAATCATGTTTGAAATGGATGGAGTAAAAAAAGAGACTGCTCAGGAAGCCATGAGGCTGTCGTCTCATAAGTTCGGTATAGGCACTAAGTTTGTAATGAAGGACGAAGAATAATTAAATTAAATTGTCCCGCACCAATTCCGACTAAGCTAAATTTAATTCAAATGATTGATGCGTGGAATCGCCTTACGGCTTAAAATAGCAGGTAATTAAAGATAATATTTGCGAATTGTGCGGGATGCTCCTAAAAAAGCCCACTCGCTACGCTCGCGGACAAAAATGGCAAAGATCAAAGAACTTAGAGGCAGGAATATAGAGGAGTTGAAAAAACTTTTAGCGGAAAAAAGAGAATCTGTCCGCAAGCTTAGGTTTGATGTTGCAACAAAACAGGTAAAAAATACGAGGCAGATCAGGAATGACAAGAGAGATATATCTAGAATAGAAACCCTAATCAACGAAGAAAAATTAAATGGACAAAAAGGATAAAAACATTGCCAAGAAAAAAGGGATTGTAGTCAGCGATAAAATGAATAAGACCATTGTTATTTCAGTAGAAATCATGAAGACGCATTCCAAATATAAGAAGAAATATCTTTCAACTAAAAGATACAAGGTTCATGACGAAGAGAATAAATATAAGATCGGAGATACGATTGAGATAATCGTGGCAAAACCTGTAAGTAAGGGAAAATTCTACAAAATAGTTTAATCATATGATACAAGCACAGACAAAATTAAAAGTTGCAGACAATTCTGGTGCAAAAATCATCCAGTGCTTCAAGGTTCTTGGAGGGTCAAGAAGGAGATTTGCCAGGATTGGAGATATCGTGGTTGCATCTGTCAAGGTTTCTGAACCCAGGGGCGTTGTAAAAAAGGGAGACAAAGTCCGAGCTGTCATTGTGAGGCAGAGAAAAGAATTCCGGAGAGCTGACGGATCCTATATACGCTTTGACGAAAATGCGGCAGTTATCCTGGAAGGAACAGAGCCGAAAGGAACAAGAATTTTTGGTCCGATTGCCAGAGAAATAAGAGACAGGGGTTATGGCAAGATAATATCGCTGGCCCCAGAAGTCCTATAAGTTGGAACGTGTCTGGATATTAATTATAAAAATATGAAGATTAAAAAAGGCGATGTGGTAAAAATGTTAGCTGGAAAAGATAAGGATAAAACCGGAAAAGTTTTAAAGGTTATTTTAGATGGAGGAAAAGTTGTTATTGAAGGCTTGAATTTGATGAAAAAGCATAAGCGGCCAAGAAAGGAAGGAGAAAAGGGGCAAAGAGTAGAGATTCCAAGGGCAGTAAGTGTTTCCAACGCCAAGTTAGTCTGTCCGAAATGCGGCAAAGCGGCAAGAGTAGGCTATAAAAAATCGGGTGAAAAAAAATTCAGGATTTGCAAAAAATGCAAAGCTGAAATATAGAAAATAATTAATTTGAAGAACAATGGCGAATATCCGAAAAAAATACAAGGAAGAAGTATTGACTGAAATTAAGAAAGAGTTTGGGCTCAAGAATGATTTTGAAGTGCCGAAAATTGTTAAAGTCGTGGTTAATACCGGAGTGGGAAAATTTTTGAAAGATTCCAATCAAGTCAAAGAGGTTGTCGATGCAATCACTCTGATAACAGGCCAGAAACCAGTTATGACTAAAGCTAAAAAATCCATAGCCGGTTTTAAAACGAGGGAAGGGCTGGAAATCGGAGTTGCAGTCAATCTTCGGGGGAAAAGAATGTGGGATTTTCTGAATGTTTTAGTTGGCGTCGCAATCCCAAGAATCAGAGATTTTCAAGGGATAAAAGAAACATCGGTTGATCAAAGCGGAAACTTAAACGTCGGGATAAAGGAACATTTGATTTTTCCGGAAGTTATGCCGGAACAAGTAAAAAATATTTTTAGTTTGCAAGTAAATGTTGTAACCAATTCCAAAAACAGGGAGAAAGGATTGGCATTATTTCGGAAACTCGGATTTCCTTTGGAAAATAAGCAATAAATAATAAAATAATTGATTAATTAAAAAGATTTATGGCTAAGAAATCAGTCGAAGCCAGAGCTAGAAAAAAACCGAAATTTTCAACTAGAATTTCAAAAAGATGCTGGAGATGCGGAAGAAAGCACGGATATCTGAGGGCTTTTGATATTTGCCGGATTTGTTTTCGCGAGCTGGCAAACACAGGCCAGATACCGGGAGTAAGAAAGTCGAGCTGGTAAAAAAAATGTAAAATGTAAATTTAGACTTTATAAAATATGGATACAATAGCCAACATGCTGACCAAGATAAGAAATGCCCAGTTAGCCGGGCACAGGGAAGTGGAAATACAAACTTCTAGGTTGAAGGCGGCCTTAGCTGATATTTTGGAAAAAGAGGGATTTGTTGAAAAGGCAATTCGGGAAAAGAAAGATGATCTGGACAGCATAAAGTTAGTTTTGAAATATTATAGCGACTCTGGAACCCAAAAGATTCCTGCTATAAAAGGAATAAGAAAAATAAGCCGGCCTGGCCAGAGGATATATGTGAAAAATAAGGACATAAAGAGCGTAAAAAATAAGTTTGGCATAGCGATAATCTCAACCTCAAAAGGACTTATGACTGATTATGAAGCCAGAAAAGAGGGAATGGGAGGAGAATATATTTGTGAAGTATGGTAATCCACGAATCTACAAATTTTTTACAAATCTACAAATTAGAAAAGTTAGAATTTATGTCGCATTTGTATATTTGCCAGCCTACCGGCAGGCAGGTAGCTGATTTGTAGATTTGCGGGAAGATAAGCTTATTAAATTTATAAGGATATGAGTAAAATCGGAAAAAAATCAATAGCTATAGCAGATGGAGTGGAAGTCAAGCTGGACAAAAACCATCTGGAAATTAAAGGGCCAAAAGGATCTCTTAGCTTGGACTTTCACGAAAAAGTAAGAGTTGAGATTGGTGAAAAAGAAATATTTGTCAAAAAAATCAGCGACAATGATCAGTCTAAGCTCGCGGCGTCTCTTTGGGGGCTGACAAGATCCTTAATAAATAATATGATGATTGGTGTCAGTGAAGGCTATGAAAAAAAGATTGAACTTCAGGGAGTAGGCTTCCGGATGGCCGTGCAAGGAAAAAAAATAGTCATGTCGCTGGGCTTTTCTCATCCGGTAGAAGTGGAAACACCGGAAGGAATTACTGCTAAAATCGAGGAAAACAACATATTGTCTATATCGGGAATTGATAAGCAGGCCGTTGGTCAATTTGCGGCTAATGTCAGGTCTCTTAAAAAAGCAGAACCGTACAAAGGCAAGGGATTTAGATATGTCGGTGAAAAAGTGAGAAGGAAAGTCGGCAAAAAAGCCGGAACGGTAAAATAAACCCCATAAATCTACAAATCAGCTACGAATTTACAAATTAGAAAAAAACGTTTTTTATAGCATTTGTAGATTTGTAAAGGATTTGTGGATTAGAAGGAAAAATTTATGAAAATAAGCAGAAATAAATTAAGACTCCACAGAAAAAGGCGCATAAAAGCTAAGGTTTTTGGCACTGCTAAAAAACCAAGACTAGCAGTTTTCAAAAGTCTCAAAAAAATTTCCGTACAATTGATCGATGATTCTAAAAATAAGACCTTGGCTTATGCTGATAATAAGCTAGCTAAAGCAAAAAATGATATTTCAGGGGCAAAAGATGTTGGAAAGCTTATTGCTAAAAAAGGCCAGGAAAAAAAGATAAAAGAAGCGGTTTTTGACAGGGCAGGCTATAAATATCATGGCAAAGTGAAAGCCGTTGCTGATGGAGCAAGAGAGGGAGGATTAATTTTCTAATAGAATTATTTAAAATAATTTATGGCTAGGGATAAAAGATTTAAAACTAAACGAGAAAAACCTGAATATGATCAGAAGCTTTTGGATTTGGCAAGAGTTACCCGCGTAGTAAAGGGCGGTCGCAGATTCAGATTTCGAGCGACTCTGGTGATCGGAAATCGAAAAGGAAAAGTGGGAGTCGGAGTTGGGAAAGGATCAGATGTTTCCGATGCGATAAAGAAGGCTTTTGATGACGGCAAGAAAAAAATCATTTTCATAAAAACAGTCAAAAATACAATTCCTCATGATATCTATTGGAAACAAGGAAGTGCTAGGATTATCTTAAAACCGGCGAAAGAAGGAAGGGGAATAGTGGCCGGAGGAGCAGTGAGAGCCGTAGTTGAATTTGCTGGAATCAAGGATATTGTTTCTAAATCTCTCGGGACATCCAATAAGCTAAATGTCGCAAGAGCAACTCTTTCGGCTCTGGATTCGCTCAAGGATTCCAAAACTCGGGCCATGAGGATGAATCGAGGCCAAGAATCAAAATAGATTAATTATTTTTTTAAAAGAAAATGCAGATAAATACATTGAAACTGAAAAATAGAAGAAAGGAAAGAAAGACAATTGGCCGTGGAGGAAAAAAAGGCACATATTGCGGGAAAGGAAATAAAGGTCAAAAGGCCAGGAGCGGAGCAAAAGTTGATCCTCTTTTTGAAGGTGGACGCTCAACCCTTATTGATCACATGAAAAAGAAAAGAGGCTTCAAGGCCGCGAGCTATAAAAAAGCCATTGTAAAGCTGGAAAATATCTCAAAAAAATTTAAAAATGGCGATTTGATTAATGCTGATTCTTTGATTAAAGCCGGATTAGTTGATAAGATGGAAGCAGAAAATGGCATAAAAATCCTAGGAGGAAGCGAAACCAAAATTAAGCTCGATATTGATAAAAAAATTCTTCTTAGCAAATCCGCTAAAACTGCTATTGAAAAGGCAGGCGGGAAAATTAGCTAAGGATTTTAAGTTTCGAAAACGTTGTTCTTTTTAAAGGAGGTGTGTGTATGGATTTAAGTAATTTTACGGCTAGTCTTGGTGGTGTTTGCCTTGGTGCTATCTTTTGGTTTGTGTTTAAACTAATTCGGAATCGTTGGAAATTGGTGGAAATATTTATACATCCTGAAACTGGGAGATGCCATGAGGTGAAAGAAAGGAATGGAAACTTTCGTTACTATGTAAATGGTTTCCGTGTTCCCCGTAAAGTCTTTGAATGGCTGTAAAACTTCTCCAATGGGGTACCTCGGTACCCTTCCCTTTAACATAAAAGTTTTTTGTTTAAAGTATATTTATGTTCGACAAAATAACCCAAATCTTCAAAATTCGCGAGCTTCGCAATAAAATAATTTTCATATTGGCTCTTTTGGTTGTTTTCCGTCTGATTGCCAATGTTCCGATTCCGGGAGTCGATCAGGACAGGTTGAAAATGTTTTTTGAAAATAATCAATTCTTTGGACTTCTTAATCTTTTTTCAGGAAATGGGCTTTCAAGCATTTCAATTGTGCTCTTGGGAGTAGGTCCATACATTACATCTTCAATTATAATGCAGCTTCTGACGATGATAGTCCCGCGGCTTGAGCAGATATACAAGGAAGAAGGAGAGGCGGGGCGCCAGAAATTTAACCAATGGACCAGATGGCTGACTGTTCCGCTGGCCGCTCTTCAGACTTTTGGCATGATTTCTGTTTTTCGTTCGCAAAATATCATTACCGATACCGGTGCTTTCAATATTGCTTCAATAATAATCGTTGCAGTAGCTGGAACGATATTTCTTATGTGGCTGGGAGAGCTCATCACTGAAAAAGGGATTGGAAACGGAGTATCTCTCATCATTTTCGCGGGTATCGTATCCGGAATCCCGTCTTCTGTTTCTCAAATTTTTGTTACTTGGGACTCATCCAAATTATTTACTTACATAATTCTTTTGGCGGTAATTATGGCTGCCATTGGAGCAGTGGTTTTTATGACTGAAGGCCAGAGGAATATTCCTGTTTCCTATGCCAAAAGAATCAGAGGGAATAAGATGTATGGAGGAACGTCAACTCATCTTCCTCTTAGGATAAATCAAGCAGGTGTTATCCCTATCATTTTCGCTCTTTCTATAATGCTTTTTCCCGGAATGATATCCGGATTTTTAGCTACAAAATATCAAGGAACAATTATCGCAAGTATTGCCAGCAAAGCATCAGTTTTGCTTTCTCCTTCAAACTGGTTTTATTGGCTGGTTTATTTCCTGCTCGTAGTAGCTTTTACCTATTTTTATACGGCCGTTGTTTTTGATCCGAATAAGATTTCGGAAAGCCTCCAAAAACAAGGCGGATATGTTCCTGGAATCCGTCCAGGAAAAACTACGGCGGAGTATCTTTATAGAATAATGAATCGAGTGACTCTTTCCGGATCGGTCTTTCTTGGTCTGATTGCTATCCTTCCTTTCATCGTTCAAAGCTTTACCAATATCGGGCAGGTCTCCATTGGTGGGACGGGGCTTCTCATCGTTGTTTCAGTTGTTATTGAAACGATGAAGCAGATAGAGGGACAGCTGGTGATGAGGGATTATGAAGGATTCTAAAATACTCGCTTCGCTCGAATTTTTAATTTTTAATTTGAAATTTTTAAACAATTTTAAATTTATAAATTTCTTAATTAAAAATTCAATTTCAAATTTAAAATTGTGAATTGAAAATTATGAACTTAGTTGTATTGGGTCCGCAAGGTTCTGGCAAAGGGACGCAAGCGGAAAAATTATCGCAGAAATTTGATCTCGAACATATTGACATGGGGAAATTTTTGCGCGAGGTGGCAAGGCAGGATACTCCAATAGGCCGAGAGGTATATCGGATTCAAAATGTTACAAAGACGCTTGTCCCGAGCAGGGTGCTTGAGGAAGTTTTTACAATAAAGCTGAGTTCTATGCCAAGAGAGAAAGGAGTTGCTTTTGACGGAGTTCCTAGAACAATGGATCAGGCTAAATATATTGAAAAAACAGTCCTGGAGTTCGGAAGAAAAATAGATAAAGTCGTATATATAAAAATTTCCCAAGAGGAGGCAATAAAAAGAATTTCCAAGAGATGGGTCTGTGAAAAGTGCAAAACCGTTCTGATTATGGGCAAAGATATCAATGATAAGAATGACAAATGTCCTAATTGCGACGGCAATATCAGCCAAAGAATAGATGATACAGAAGAAGGAATTATCAAAAGACTCAAAGTCTTTAAAGACGAAACAATTCCAGTAATAGATCATTTCAGGGAGAAAGGGCTGGTTATCGAAATAAATGGCGAACAATCCCAGGATGATGTTTTTCAAGAGATATTAAATAGCATTAAAGATATAAGCGAGTGATGAACATTGTCATCAAAACTGAAAAAGAAATAGAATCCATGAGGAAAGGTGGAAAGGAACTTGCCAGGATTATGGAAGAAATCGGGAAGAGAATCATACCGGGAGAAAATACTCATGAATTAGACAAGCTGGCCAGAAAGCTTGTTTTTGATATCGGAGGAATCGCTGTTTTTGAAGGATATGGTGAAGAAAGCAATCCCTATCCGGGCGCAGTCTGTACTTCGATAAATTCGGAAATTGTTCATGGGATTCCAAGCGTCGATAGAATATTAAAATCTGGGGATATTGTGAAAATTGATATCGGGATGAAATTTGAAGGGATGATAACAGATATGTCGCGGACTTTTGCCTGCGGTAAAATCGCGCCGAATGCCCATAAACTCATGAAAGTCACCAAAGAGAGTCTTGATAAAGGCATAGAAAAAATAAAAGCCGGTGCGAAACTTAGCGAATATTCTATTGCAGTGGATAGTTATGTCAGATCCTATGGGTTTTTGCCTGTTCGAGAACTAATTGGGCATGGAGTGGGACGAGAGCTGCATGAAGATCCTCAGATTCCCAATTTTAAGTCAGATGATAAAGAAGTTATTTTGAAAGAAGGGATGACGCTGGCACTGGAGCCGATGATAAATGAAGGAACATCGAAAATAAAGCTGATGTCGGACGGGTGGACATTTGTAACAGCGGACGGAAAGTTGTCTGCTCATTTTGAAGATACGGTGGTGGTGACGAAAGGCGGGTGCGAGATACTGACTAGAAAAGCGTCATCCTGAGTTCCGATCGTGAAATCGGAACGAAGGATCTGCGACAGGTTATTTATAGTTTTGTTTAAATAGTATAATCAGAAATAATTTATAATAGATCCTTCGCTTCGACTTGGGTCGAAGCTCAGGATGACGGCACTTGGATTGGGTCGAAGCTCAGGATGACGGTGTTTTTTGAAAATAAAAAAAGCCCTTGAGCTGTTCCGAGTGAAAATTGGAACAAGGGCTTGATGTCGTCATATGATAATGAGAAGCGAGATTTAGTCGGCCTCGATTTCTGTTCTGATTAGCTGTCTAGCTCCGTTGAGGTCGTTTGTAAATACCAAAGTCAGATAACTAGAAACAAAAACTACGCCATCGTCTGTCGATCGAAAAGGCAGAGAGCTATCTCTGTGGAACAGAAGGGTGCTGTATATGTAGATAACATTACGAAACACTTTTTTTAGTTTCTCTTCCTTCATCGGATCACCGTCGGTTTTAACTATCATTGAGTGTTTTTCGAGCAGGAACTCCTCCATTGAAAGATTGGTTGAGTTTACAACGAAAAAAGGTTTCCGGTTCATGTATGCAAAGTAGCAAACCAGAGCGAGAAGTGAAAGGAGAGCTGTCATGGTAAACAAAAATTTCAAAGCACTCCATGCTCCAACTTCCACAATTTTCACCTCTTGAATTTGCGTCGGCATGATAACTTCCTCCCTCATGGTATTTTAGACATGATAAGTAATATGATCGGCCCCAATAGACAAAGCAGACCAGCTCCCAAACCAATCCACGACAAATCCTTATTTTTTCGCATAGCTATTCCTTTTTTTAAAGGTCAACACTAAAAAATTCGACTAACTGTTAATTATACTACAATTTAACCAAAAAGTCAATGATACAGTCAAATGAAGCCAAAACAAGCCACATTCTGGGCATAGATTTTGGGAAAGCCAGGATCGGTCTAGCTATCGCCGATAATGAGATTAGAATCGCTTTTGTCCTCAAAACCCTTGATAATAACAAGTATTTTTTGCCGTCTTTGAAAGAAATAGTCAAGGATAATAATATTGATAAGATAGTGATAGGCATGCCGGCTTATAATAACCGCGAAAACGTAGGATATGACAGCGACCCCGTAAAATCATCAGTTTACACGGATGATAACGGGACAAGAGCATTCGGAAAATTTCTGGAAAAGGAACTGGGTATCGAAGTTGAATACCAAGATGAAATGTTTACAACCAAAATGGCACATCAAAACCTTGTCGATAAGGGCGCTAAAAATATAAAGAGCCAGGATGATCAGGAAGCGGCTAAAATAATTCTTCAAAGCTGGTTGGATCGTCAGTGAGTAGGAATCAAGAATCAGAGAGCAGAACAAAGGATTTTTAAAGGCTAATTCTTACTATTTTTTTGTTCACTGTTCACTGTTCACTGTTTCCGTGGTACAATAATCTTAGAAATAACCATTAATATTTAAAAAAACAAATGGATCAAAAACCATATTTGTCTGTTATCGTTCCTGCTTACAATGAAGGCGGAAGAAAAGGCGAGGAACTGAAAAAGAATTTTGAAGAAATAGGAAAGTATTTAAGCGAAAAACAAGTTTCCTATGAAGTTATTGCAGTTAATGACGGATCAAAGGATAACACCGCAGAATTTTTAAAAAGCCTTTCCGGCATAGTCAGCAAACTGGAGGTAATTGACCGAAAAGAAAATAAGGGAAAATGGTATTCTGTAAGGGAAGGGTTTATGAAAGCCCAAGGAGAATACAGGTTGCTAACCGACGCTGATGGAGCAACTTCTATCACCAACCTTGATGGATTTTGGGAGCATATGAAAAAAGGAGAGGATATAATTATCGGCTCAAGAGATTTAAGCGAATCAAAAATTGAAAAGCATCAGCCGAAATGGAAAGAACTTATGGGAGATGCTGGGAATCTGCTCATCCAAGTAATGTTGGGACTTGGAGGGATAAAGGATACGCAATGCGGTTTCAAAGTGCTCTCTGAAAAAGCGGTGAATGACATCGTGACCAGGATGCAGGTTGACAGATGGGGAGGAGATTTTGAAATGCTGGCGCTGGCCAGAAAAATGGGATATAAATTTCAGGAAGTGCCGGTTGTTTGGTTGGATGCAGGGCAGAGCTTGGTGGGAGTATCGGGACTTGGCGGATATGGAAACACGCTAAAGGAACTTTTTCAGGTGAAATGGAGAATGATGACGGGGAAGTACAACCTAAAATAGTATCTAGTAGCTTGTATTTTGTATTTAGTATGAAAAAATAAATCATACTAAATACCAAATATCAAATACTATATACAAACTAAATGGAGGAGGAAATACAAAAAGAAAATAAAAAACAGAAAATATCAGAGTTACGCCAGGATTTAGTTACGGGGGATTGGGTAGTAATTGCAACCGGAAGAGCTAAAAGGCCGAAGGAATTTTCCGAACACAAAAGGCAGGAAATGAAAGAAGATCCGAAAAAACCATGTTTTTTTTGCTTTCCGGAAGAAACCGGACAAGAAAAAGACGTCCTCATATATCAGGATTCCGAAGGGGGATGGACGCTCCGCGTGATACCTAATAAATATCCGGCTTTTTCAAGAGGAGGCAGGGTAAAACATGCTGAAGAAGGGCCTTATTTTATGATGGATGGAGTAGGTTATCACGAAATTATTGTTACCCGTGATCACGAGAAACAGATTGCTGAGCTGGATACATACAAAGTTGCAGAAATATTTGATGCCTATCAGGATCGTTATATTAGCCTGATGAATAAGAAAAGCGTCAATTTTATCGAAATATTTCATAACCATGGCGTAGAAGCGGGAGCATCAATTACACATCCCCATTCTCAGCTTGTGGCAGTTCCAGTTATTTCCCCATACATTAATCTGGAATTGAACGGGGCAGAAAATTATCACCGGATGAACAAGATGTGCGTGTATTGCACAATGATCGAATGGGAGATGGAGCATAAAAAAAGAGTGGTTTTTGAAAATGATGAGTTCTTGGTTTTTTGCCCATATGCCTCGCGCATGGCTTTTGAAACCTGGGTTGTTCCTAAAAAGCATAAACCCTATTTTGAAAGGACTTCAGTTGAAAGCAAAGTGAAGGCTGGGGAGGCGCTTCAGATCGCGATTTCAAAAATTTTTAAGGGACTAAAAGACCCAGCCTACAATTTCTATATCCATACCTCGCCCTGTGACGGGAAAGATTATCCGCATTATCACTGGCACATAGAAATTATTCCGCATACATCGACCTGGGCAGGACTAGAAATGGCGACTGGAATTGAGATTTCGACCATCCGGCCGGAGGACAGCGCTGAATATTTAAGAAAAGAATAAGATTTAACTGATATTTTTCATGCATGAATTTGTTATAAATCTTTTTAGTGGTTTTCCGAAGGAGCTTGCAACGTTTTTGATAGCAGTGATTCCGGTTACGGAGCTTCGTGCGGCGCTTCCTTTGGCATACAAAGTCTACGGCCTTTCGGCATTATCAGCATGGTTCTGGTCAGTAGCGGGGACATTTTTTGCGATGGTGCTCATTGTTCTTCTTCTTGATCCGGTGGCGAAATTTCTTTCAAAATATATCATTTTTTTTGAGAAATTTTTCAACTGGCTATTTGAACATACTCGCAAGCGTGCTAATGGAAAAATGGAAAAATACGGCGAATGGGCCATTTTCATCCTGGCCGCTACTCCAATTCCGCTTCTTGGCGGGATGACGGGAGCACTTGCAGCATTTGTTTTCGGAGTTCCGCTCAAGAAATCCATCCCACTTCTTCTCTTTGGAACGATGGTATCAGGGTTCATTGTTCTTGGAATAACAATATATCTCTAAATTTACGAATGTACGAATCTTGCTAAAGTACGAATTAGTATTTTCGTTTAATTCTTAAGTTCGTAAATTAATAACAAAATGAACAAACTAATTATAGGCAATCTCAAAATGTCCGCCCAAGGCGGATCCGCCTCTGGCGGAAATCTAATGTTAATCGTATGAAATTAATTATCGGCAATCTCAAAATGAATTTGTTGTCAGTAGATGAAAGGGATAGCTATTTCGATTTGTTTAAAAAAGAAGTTAGCGGAAAAAAATTGAAAGAATGTGAAATAGTCTTGTGTCCGCCGTTTGTCCATCTTGAAGCCTTCGGAAAAAGCCTTGCTAAGAGAATAAAAATCGGAGCCCAGAACATGTTTTGGGAAGGCAGCGGGTCTTATACGGGAGAAATTTCAGGAATTATGATCAGAAATTCGGGATGCGAATACGTGATTGTCGGACACAGCGAGAGGAGAAGATATTTTTGTGAAAATAACGAAGAGATAAATTTAAAAATAAATGCGGCCTTGAAGGTCGGGCTAAAACCGGTTTTATGCGTAGGAGAAACTAAGATTGAGAAAGCCACTCACCAAATGCTGAGCGTAATTTCCAAACAACTTAAAAAAGCATTGCAGGGAGTCAGCCGGGTCAAATTGGGAGAAATCGTTATTGCCTACGAACCTGTTTGGGCGGTTGGAACCGACGTCACTCCGACAGCGCATGAAATTATGGAGGCCAAAGTTCTGATTAGAAAAATACTAGTTGAAATGTTCGGAAAAAAATACGCGGAGAAAGTCCCTATACTTTACGGTGGCTCAGTGAATTCCAGGACTGTCAAAGGGTTGTGCAATGACCCGGGAATGGATGGAGTTCTGGTCGGCAGAGAGAGTCTTAACCCGCATGAATTTTTGAGGATAGCGGAAATAATTAATAAATAATCATATGATAACCAGCGTAAAAGAAATTCTAACCAAAGCCCGGGAGGGCGGATATGCTGTCGGGGCTTTTAATACCGTTAATCTGGAAACGACTAGAGCCATTGTTGAAGGCGCCCAAGAAATGCGTTCGCCTGTCATCATCCAGATAACGGAAAAAACCATGGAATATGCCGGAGGGCGGCTGATATACCAGCTCGTAAAAAATGACGCTGAATTTTACGCTCCGGAAATACCAATCGGAATCCATCTCGATCATGGACATAGCTTTGAATTTATCCAACGCGCTGTGGCTATCGGATTCAAGTCTGTCATGTATGATGGATCAAGGAAAAAATACGTGGATAATTTGGAAATAACCAAAAAAGTAGTTGAATTTTGCCATGAAAAAGGAGTAGAAGTCCAGGCGGAATTGGGCAGTGTGCCATATCTTGGTGAATACGAAATGGGAGAAGTCAAATGGGAAAATTACATGACTGATCCGGGACAAGCAGCTTCTTTTGTAAAGGGAACCGGAATTGATGCTTTGGCCGTGGCGATAGGAAACGCGCATGATTTTTTTAAGGAAAGAGAGGTTCCTGATTTTCCAAGACTTGAAATGATAAATAAAAGCTGTGAAAATTTGCCACTAATCCTTCATGGCGCATCAGACTGGGAAAACGGAAAAGTAGGAGAGGCGATAAAGAGAGGAGTGGCCTGTTTTAATGTTGATACGGCAGTGCGCATCGCTTTTATCAATAATCTGATTAATTCAGTCCGCAACCAAGGCAACGTATCTTTTGACGTCAGAAAGCTTCTGGGCGGAGCGCGCGAAGCTGTCAAAGAGGCGGTCAAGAAAAAGATAAAAATATTCGGAAGCGACGGAAAGGCTTAGATAGTATTTAGTATCTAGTATCTAGTATTTAGTATTTAGTATGAAGGAAAAAACAGTAGAAAAGATTCTTTTAGATTTTGATCCGGAAGCTACTAATTTATTGCCAGCGCTAAAAAAGATTAGCGCTGCTTTTGGATATGTCAGCGAAAAAGATGCGCAAAAGGTTGCTGAATATTTCAATCTTCCGCTTTCGAAGGTTTACGAAACAGCCAGTTTTTATGACAAGATAGATGTTAAAAAAAAGGCAGAAATATTGATTCAAGTATGTTCCGGAGCGAATTGCGCAGTCAATGGCTCCTTTGCGGTCGTTCGAGAAATTGAAAATTATTTCAAAATAAAGGCTAGTGATGAAAGTAATCCTAAGATTAAATTGGAGGAAATCAGCTGTCTTGGGCAATGTGGAGAAGGACCGATCATGGTTATTAATGATAAAGTTTACAATAACGTTACAAAGAGCAGTGTGCATGGGATTTTAGAGAAATGGCTATAGAATTATTTATGCGAGATATAAAAATAATAACTAAATATTGGGGCGTAGCAGACTTAAAAAGCATAAAAAATTATGAGTCTTTTGGCGGTTATAAGGCGCTTAAGAAGTTTGTAACCAAAATGAGCACAGAAGATGCCATTGCTGAAATCAAAAAGTCCGGCCTGTGTGGGCGGGGAGGGGCCGGTTTTCCGACTGGAGGAAAACTTGAAAAAGTGGCAAAAAATGAAAACAAAGAAAAATATTTTATTTGTAATTTAGACGAATCGGAGCCGGGAACATATAAGGACAGGGCGATTGCTGACAATGATCCGCATAAGATAATTGAAGGAGTCATTATTTTATCGCTGATTATTGGTGCTAAAAAAGCCATCATTTATATAAACGACAGTTACGAAAAACAAAGGGAAATTTTGGAGCATGCCTTGATGGAAGCGCAAAAGAAAAATTATTGGGGAGAAAAAATATTAACATCAGAGCATAGTCTAGAAATTGAAATATTTTCTGGAGCGGGTGCCTATATCTGCGGAGAGGAGACAGCTCTCATAAATTCCATCGAAGGAAATCGGGGTGAGCCAAAGATAAGGCCGCCGTATCCGACCGAAAGCGGACTTTTTGAAAAACCAACGCTGGTAAATAATGCGGAAACTATCTCTAATGTTCCCTGGATAATAACTTATGGCGGAGACGAATATTCTAAAATCGGGTCTAAAAATTCACCTGGAACAAAATTATTTATTTTAGGCGGAGCAGTCAAAAAACCTGGAATTTATGAGTTGCCGATGGGAATAACGGTACGCGAACTTATATTTAAAATTGGCGGGGGACTTCCCAAGGGAAAAGAATTTTGGTTTGCACAGATTGGAGGCTCTTCAGGAAGGCTAATTGTTGAAAAAGAGCTGGACGAAAAATTAGAATTTGGAAACAAGAATATTCCGCTTGGATCAGGAGCGGTTCTGGTTGTCGATAAAACCACGGATATCCGCGATTTATTGCTATCCTGGACCGGATTTTTCCGGCGGGAATCTTGTGGAAAATGCGTTCCTTGCCGGGAAGGGACTTTTCGCCTTTGGGAAATCGCCAAACGCTTTCAGGACGGAGAAATTTCTGATGCTGATAAAAAAGCCATCGAAGATATCATCTGGACTTTGAATAATACGACTTTTTGCCCGCTGGGAAAATTTGCCGCAACGGCGTTTTCAGATGCAGTGGAAAAACTAGGATTAATAAAAAAAGTTTAATTCATATTTATGACAAAAGCAAAAAAGATAAGTTTAGTTTTATTTTTTAGTTTTATATTATTAACAGGAGCAGTGGTTTTTAAAAGTTATAAAGAGATAAAAATCTACTTCTTATTAAAAAATTTAAATAATAGACAAGCAGATATTGATGATAGATATAAAGCAGCTATAAAACTTAAAGAGCTTAAAACACATAAAGCGTATAATTCTTTTTTAATTATATTACAAGATGAATCGGAAGAGATATTGCTTCGGAGTAATGTTATGGAAGGTCTGGGAATTATTGGAGATAGAAAAGCCGTGCCTGTTATATCATCAATATGGCTTAACGAAAAACAGGATCAAAATTTTAGGGCAGTTGCTGCATTGGCCTTGGGGAATTTGGGAGGAGAAGATGCTATTAGATCTCTTTCGAAGGCATACCACAGCAATAATGATTCGATCCGTTTTAAATCATTGCAAGGGCTAGAAATGACTGGCGATACGAAAGCTCTTGAAACGGTAATAGAAGGATTGAATGACAAAGATAAATATGTCAGGACTAATGCAATTCATGCGTTGGGAATACTTGGCAATGAATCACACGTCCCAATTATTATTGATATATTAAATAAGACAGACGATGATTTTATAAAAATAGGTTGCATTGAGGCGCTTGGAAATTTGGGAGGGAACGAAGCAATAGATATTCTAAATAAATATAAAAATGATCCAAATGATTTATTAAAAATAAATTCAGAAAGAATGCTCGAGAATTTTAAAAATAATAAATAAGATTATTATGCAAATAAAGATTAACAATAAAAAATATAAAACGAAGGAAGGAGAAACAATCCTCGATGTATGTCGGCGAGAAAATATTCCTATTCCAACTTTATGCGCGCACGGGAAACTTAAGCGCGAGGCGGTTTGCCGATTGTGTCTTGTTGAAATTGTAGAGACAGGTTTAAAACCTGTCTCTACCGGAAAATTGGTGCCATCCTGCGCATTTCCAGTCTGTGAAAAATTGGAAGTAACTACGGAAAGCGAGAAAATCAAAAAGGCAAGGGAAATAAACATGGAGCTGCTCTGGTCGGATCATGCCGGAAAATGCGTAAAATGCAGGAAAAACAGGAGCTGCGAGATGCAAAATTTGGCGGAAGAATATAAAATTGAAAATTTTCACTTTGTTCCGAGAAAAGAAAGCATCACTGATTTGGAAGAAAGGGATCTTTTAAAAGATAATAAACAGCGCGTAGTGGTCGATGACAAAAATCCGGTAATTTTAAGGACGACAGAATATTGCGTGGAATGTCGAAGGTGTATAAATATCTGTCCAGTGAAAGCCTATGGCTTTAACAATCGCGCGGGCGATGTGGTTGTCGGAACGCCATATAATAAGACTTTGGATTGCATATTCTGCGGAGCGTGCGTCAAATATTGTCCGACAGCAGCTCTTACCGATCAAAATAACCAGGAAAAAATTGATAATGAACTGAAAGATTTAAATAAACTATCAATTGCTATTGTTGATCCGGCAATATTCGGTGATTCAGAAGACGCATCTGATCAAAAAATAAAAGAGGGAAAATTAGCCGGTGTTCTTTCCGAATTGGGGTTTGAAAAAGTTTTTATGCTGGATTTGGGACTGCAAAAATATGCCGATAAATTGTCAGAAGAAATAAAAATCAATTTAGGAAAAAAAACAATATTCAACAGCAATTGTGCTGCTTTTAGCCTATATATCCAAAAATTCCAGCCGGAATTTTCTGACAATCTGTCTCGTATTTCAATTCCTGATGAACTGATGGCCGAAAACCTGAAGACTGAATATGCCAGAGCCGAAAAAATTGATCCAAAAAAAATAGTTATCATCTCCATATCATCATGTACAGCGAAGAAAGGACTTAAGTTAAATTATTTGGATTATGTGCTGACGGCCAGGGAGCTTGGGAAAATGATTCAGATAAATAATATTGATTTAGATAAAATTAAAGAAGGAGTAATTGATGGCGAAAGAATCAAGGGAATAGAGGACATGGCCATATTTGGCGGAACATCAAGCAAGATATCAGAGAAAAATAATATTCATGGACAGCACAAGTTTGCTTGCGCCAATGGAATAAATGAAACCAAGGAAATACTTGCAAATATTAAGAAAGAGAAAGCGCGCTATAATTTTATTGAATGCATGATATGTCCGGGAGGGTGCATTAATGGAGGAGGAAATGCCATGTAAACGTAAAAATAACACTCAGTAATCCCAGCACCAATTCCGACAAAAAGTGTACTTAATATGTTGATTGATGCTCGCCTGCCTGCCGGCAGGCAGGGATCCGCCTTCGGCTTGAGTCAGTAATATTATAAAACATAAACTGCGAATTGGTGCGGGATGCTCAATTTTTCCTGCCTGCCGGCAGGCAGGCAGCTACTCGCCCCGTACCAAAAATAAGTAATTATTGCGGAGAAGTAGAGTTCTACCAAAAGTTATTTTGTTACGGGGCTCGCTTCGCTCGTAGGAAAAATTGGCATGTGTCTAACAATCCCCAAAAAAGTAATATCAATCGAAAAAGATGGCGTTACGGTGGAAAATCCGGGCGGTGATAGACAAACCATGAAAAGCATAGTAGAATTGGCTATTGGCGATTATTGTCTGTCTCAACAGGGAATAATCATCGAAAAGATAGATAGGGAGGAAGCCAAAGCAGTTCTTAATATATTGACGCATAGGGAGGAAAAAACATGAAGGATTTTGTGATAACCAAAAATGCTATGCAGCTTTTGTCTAGGCTGGTTATGAGTTGCTGCCATCCGCTTATGAATATTCAAAGCAACAGGCAGCATCAGAATGCCGTTATCTTTGAGGCCAGGAAGAATGAGGACATCAATTCTGATAAGTTTTTGAAATCAATCGCCAGCAACTTTGTTTTATACGAAAAGTTGTGGAAAATGGCGGAGAAAATGTTTAAGAAAAAGGTTGATCAGGAAGTAATTATCAACTACTTCGGGTCAAAAATGCACATCGACAAAGTGATGGATGAAATTGGGGATAAGGACATATTAGCCCAGGAAGAGTTCATGAAGTTCATTTTCCTGCACATGCTTATTCCGGCAACCGTGGAAAGAATTAGGAGTGGCCGGGCGAACATTGTTTATAAGAGGCGGGACGTAGAAGTCAGGGTAAGTGATGTCGTTATACTCAAGGATGATATAAATATGATAGAGGTTGGTTCGTGTGTGCTTACGCATTTTGCTTTAGTTGTCTCGCTTAATTGTGACAAACTTCTCAGGCAGCACCTCTTGTCTGAAGAAGTCAGGTGCAAAGAGTTCATGGAGACAACCAAGTTTTTCAGTGGCCAAACTATCAATCCGGGAGTTTTGACGAAAAACACAGAAAAACTGGCTAAATGTTTTAATCTCTAATGTCTTATTGAGCAGGATCGAAATTCGTATCCTGCTTATTTTTTTACTAAATTTATGCTAGAATTGTAATATGGCAAAGAATATTTCTCCAAAAATTAAGAAAATAGCAAGGAAAAAAACAGTTGGAAAAAAGGCTATCAAAAAAGAAGCCTCTCGAGCTAAGGAAGAGAAGCTGATTTCCAGTGAAAAAAATCTAATTTCAAAAGATTTAGTGAGGAAGCCCAAGGTTGCCATTGTCAGTCTGACTTCCTGTGAGGGATGCCAGTTTGTGCTACTGGATCTTGGCCAGCGTTTTTTGGATTTGGTCAATCAGGTTGAAATGATAGATTTTAGGCTTTTTGAGGATGAAGAAGATTCTGGAATGGACTTAGACCTGGTTTTAGTGGAAGGAAATCCGATAACGGAAGATAATTTTAAACTTCTGCTATCAGCCAGAAAAAGAGCCAAAATTTTGGTAGCTATGGGAAACTGTGCGGCTATGGGAGGAATTCCGGAAATTAAAAATTATCAGGAAGGTGCGAATACAATGAAGCATGTTTACAAATATATGCAAGGGATAAAAAATCCTCCAATACGAGAAATTGATAATTTTGTGAAAGTCGATTTTACTTTTTCGGGGTGTCCCATAACCGGAGAAGAGTTCTTGAGGTATATCCCAGAGCTTCTGAAAGGTGATATTCCTCAAATTTCTGATCAGCCGGTATGCGTAGAATGCAAGAAAAAAGGCAATAAATGCTTGTTTCTGGAAAAGAAGCCGTGTTTTGGTCCAATGATCTTAGGCGGGTGCGATGCGGTCTGTCCGACGGCAAGAATGATGTGCCAAGGCTGTCGGGGCTTGCGTCCAACTGGAAATGTTTCTGCTATGCGGGCAACTCTCAAAAACATGATGACAGACGAAGAATTTGAAAACGTGAGCGAGATTTATGGACTTAGAGATGATATCGAGGCAAAACAATGACCCGGTAGTGAAATTTTGGCTTTTTTATGGATTATGCAAATTCTAGCCAGTTCAATTCAAAAATAATAAAAAAAATGACAACTAATTTTTTATAAGGCGCCAAAGGCGCTGGCCGAAATTCTACTACCGGAATGAAGAAATTTTTTCAATATATATTGCTTATAGTTTTATTCTCCATTTTGGGAATAATCCTTACCAACAAACAATCATTTCAGGAAGAAGCTCAGAAAATAAAAAAACAGTACATTGATAAGCCCTGCACTAAGCCTATTGCTTATTCCATCGGAACGATTGATCCAGGATTCGAGGTTAGCCAGGATGATTTTTTGAGTGTAATCGGTCAGGCGGAAAAAATTTGGGAAAATCCGATGGGAAAAAATTTGTTCCAATATGATCCCAGCTCTCAGTTCAAGATAAATCTGATCTATGATGACCGGCAGCAGACAACCCAGGAAGCGAAAAGTATGGAAAATCAGCTGAGCAGTCTTGAGCTGACTCATAATCAGGCAGAGAGAGATTATGCATCTTCTAGCGCCATTTCGAAGAAGGAGATAGATGATTATAATAAAGCCATAGCGGATTATAAAAATCAACTGGAAAAATATAATAAGGATGTAAAATACTGGAACGAACAAGGTGGCGCGCCGGAAGATGAATTCAATAAGCTCAAAAAAGAAAAAAAGGATTTGGACAATAGCTATAGCCAGCTGGAAAGCCAGAGAAAGGATCTCAACGCGCTTGTCAATAAAACTAATTCATTGGCCCAAAAAAGCAACCAGATTGCCCAAAGTTATAACAGTAATCTGAATACTTATAAAAGCAAATTTGGCGAAGCGCGGGAATTCGATAAGGGCGTTTATGACGGAAATTCAATTAATATTTACCAATTTAATGATGTAAGCGATTTGCGCCTTGCTTTGGCTCATGAAATGGGGCACGCGCTGGGGATTGATCATCTTACTCAGCCCGAGTCGATCATGTATTATATGATGGGAGAGCAAAACCTGGAGAGTCCGAAGGCATCAGAAGAGGATCTTGGTTCGTTGAAAGATATATGCAATGTAAAGTGAATGAAGTATAATATAACCAAAAATAATCGATGCAGATAAAAATAAACCACATCGCGAAAATGGAGGGGCACGCCGGATTTATGGCCAGCGTACTTCATGGCGATGTGAAATCAGCTAAGCTGGAAATACAAGAGGGAATAAGGCTCATTGAAGGGGTCTTGATCGGAAGGCATTTCAAGGATATGCCTGTTATAGCGCAGAGGATCTGCGGTATTTGTCCGGTAGTTCACAATCTTACCTCGATAAAAGCGCTTGAAAACGCTATGGGAGTTTCAGTCACTTCGGAAACAGAAAAGCTCCGGACTCTCATGGAACATGCGCAGATCATCCATTCTCATGCGCTTCATCTCTTTTTTCTTTCGCTGGCTGATTTTTTGAACATAGAAAATGATATAAAACTGGTAAAAGATTATCCGGATGAAACTAAAAAGGCCATCGCAATCCGCGAGTATGGCATGGAAATCGTAAAAGTTGTCGGAGGAAGAGTGGTGCATCCACTGACCAACGAAGTGGGCGGTTTTAAGAAAGTTCCGGATAAGGATTCTTTTCAAAAATTAATTTTAGATTCGAATAAAATTTTGAAGCTAGCCTTGGAGCTGGGGGAATTTTTCAAAACAATAAAATTGCCAGAGTTTTCGCGTGAAACGGAATATGTCTGCTTGGCTAAAAACGGAAGCTATGCGATATATGACGGAGATGTTATTTCATCCCGGAACCTTCATATTCCTGTTGAGAGCTTTGAGAGGAATTTCCATGAGCTTCAAAAGCAGCAGGAAATCATAAAAAGAGTGGAACATAATGGCCAAAGCTATATGGTCGGGGCGATTGCGAGAGTGAATAATAACCGGTATAAACTTAAGGAAAGCGCCTATGAATATCTTGGTGGGTTAAATATTAAATTTCCGGATTACAATCCTTTCCACAATATATTGTTTCAGATGACCGAAGTGATCCATTCGATAGAAGAGTCTTCTCGGATTATGAAAGAATTCATGCATCTTGATCTAAGTCAGGTTTTAACTGGAAAATATGATGCAAGGGCGGGGAGCGGAGCTGCGGCGGTTGAAGCGCCGCGCGGAACTCTGTATTATCATGTGGATGTGGACGAAAAAGGCTATGTGAAAAATGTGAATATCATCACCCCAACTGCCCAGTTTCTTTCTAATCTCGAAGAGGATATTTTAGAATATATACCACAGATCATCGGTCTTAGTGATACGGTTCGGCAAAGAAAACTGAGAGCGTTCATCCGGGCGTATGATCCGTGCATTAGTTGTGCAGTACATTAATTAGTATTTCGTATCTTGTATTTAGTATCTTGTATGAATGCCAAATACAAAATACTAGCTACTAGATACTATTTTTATGACTGAACTAAATCAAATCTATAAGTGCAATGTTTGCGGAAATATTGTGGAAATGGTTCATTCTGGAGCAGGCGAACTGGTTTGTTGTGGATCTCCAATGGAACTAAAACAGGAGAAAAGCGAAGAAGAGGGGACGGAAAAGCATAAGCCGGTTATTGAACGAACAAGTTCTGGGGTAATAGTTAGAGTTGGAGAATTTCCCCATCCTATGACTTCAGAACATCATATAGCCTGGATAGAAATTATTACCGAGCACCGGACATACAGAAAAGGCATAAATCTTGCTTCTGAACCTTCGGCTGAATTTTTTATTGATGCCGAACACATAAGAGCTAGGGCCTATTGCAACATTCATGGGCTTTGGAAAGCTTAAGGAAGTTCTATCCCGCACCAATTCCAGTCAAGATTTATTTTAAGCATTGGTTTGCGTGCGTGGTCGCCTAACGGCTTAGTCTGAAGTAATATTAGATTAATTCTGCGAATTGTGCGGGATGCTCATTTTTGTGCCTGCTCGCTTCGCTCGCAGACAAAAATGGCATGCACGACTTCATATTGGCCAAAGAAATAATTGACGAGCTAAAGAGTATAGCTCAAAAAAAAGGCTTAAATAAAGTAAAAAGCGCTTGTATTGAGATTGGAAGCATAAGTCTGGCGCATGATGGCTTCGATGAACATGCAGAAGACATTAGCCTTGAAAACCTAGAGTTTGGCCTAAAAAGCATTGCCAAAGGAACGATTTTTGAAAACACGGAGTTTAAAATCAATAAAGCCGAGGGGGATAATTGGAAAATAACCGATATCGAAGTATAATTAAGTCGTATAATAAGTAATCAAAATATATGATCAAGGTTGCTATCAATGGATTTGGACGGATCGGGAGGCCGAGCCTAAAAATCGCGTTTGCGAATGATAATATGGAGGTTGTGGCAGTGAATGATCTTTCTGATCTGAAAACGGTCGCGCATCTTCTCAAATACGATTCATCCTACGGAAGATATGACAAGGAAGTTGCGATTGATGAAGAAAATTCAGAACTAATCATCGATGGAACAAGGATTAAGTTTCTGTCAGAACCTGATCCGGAAAAATTGCCTTGGAAGGAATTAGGTGTGGATGTGGTTTTGGAATGCACGGGAGTTTTTGAAGACAAAGAAAAGGCTGGGAAGCATTTGAAAGCGGGTGCGAAAAAAGTTATTCTTAGCGCTCCGGCCAAGGATGATACGCCGGTCTATCTCTTAGGGGTTAATGAGAATGAATATGACGGAGAAGAAATTATTTCCAACGGATCGTGCACGACCAATTGTCTGGCGCCGATGATAAAAGTTCTGGATGACAAATTTGGGGTGGAAAAAGGATTTATGACCACGACTCATTCCTATACCAACGATCAAAGAGTTTTGGATCTACCTCACAAGGATTTAAGGCGTGCGCGAGCGGCAGCTTTAAATATTATTCCAACTACAACTGGTGCGGCCAAGACAGTTGGAAAAGTCATAAAACATCTGGAAGGAAAACTCGATGGTATTTCTCTCCGGGTTCCGACTCCGGTCGTTTCTATTGTGGATTTTATCTGTACGCTAGAAAAAGAAGTGACAGCAGAAGAAATTAACAATGCTTTTAAAGAATATTCTCAAAATGAGATGAAAGATATTCTAGCAGTAAGCGATGAAGGATTAGTTTCTATGGATTTCAAAGGGGATCAACACAGCGCCATTGTTGATTTGCCTTTGACCATGGTCAATGGAAATCTGGTGAAAGTAGTAGGATGGTATGATAATGAATGGGCGTATTCGAATCGGCTTGTGGAGATGGCGGAGTATGTCTCAAATAAATAGAAATAAAAAAAGTATCTGCCCAGCGAATCTACAAATCAACTACAAATCTACAAATGAGAAGAAATCCAATTTGTAGGAAAGTAACCTTATTCAAATAATCGTATGTTTGATATTTTAATAAAAAATGGCCAAATAATCGACGGCACGGGAGCGCCGATGTTTTTGGGCGATGTTGGAATCAGGGAAAATAAAATTGCGAGAATCGGCGATCTTCGAAATGAAAAAGCCGATCGGATAATTGATGCTAGCGGAAAATATGTCTGCCCGGGATTTATTGATGTCAACAACCACAGCGATACATATTGGCAGTTATTTTTAAATCCGGATCTTGAGAGCTTGGTTTATCAGGGAATTACGACCGTTATCGGAGGAAACTGCGGCTCGTCTTTAGCGCCGCTGACTAGTCCCAAAAATATCGAGTCGATCCAAAAATGGGCTGATCTCAAAAAAATAAATATCGATTGGCTGAAATTCAAAGAGTTTACCAGGTTCATGAAAGATAAAAGATTCTCAGTCAATTTTGCGACTTTGGTCGGACACGGAACTATGAGAAGAGGAGTGTTATCTGATGAGATAAGGAACCTGAATCCAAAAGAATTAAATTTTATAAAAAAGGAATTGGCGGAATCTTTGCGGGACGGCGCCTTGGGGATGTCTACCGGGCTTATCTACACTCATGCCAAACTGGCTTCCGCTGAAGAACTTACAGATCTGGCTAAAATTGTAAAAAAATACGATTGTGTTTATGCTACCCATATAAGAGGAGAAGATGGTGAACTTATCGAAGCTTGCGAAGAGGCCATTGAAGTTGCGAGGATTTCCGGAGTTAAACTTCACATTTCGCATCTTAAATCCATGGGAAAGAAAAACTGGGGAAAGATGGACGAAGCTCTCAATATAATCGACCATGCCTACGAAAACGGAATCGATGTAACATTCGATGTCTATCCCTATACCAATACTGGATCAGTCCTCTACACTCTTCTTCCGGATTGGGTAGCGGAGGGTGGAAAAAAAATAATGATACATCGGCTTAAAGACCCGGCTATACGAGCGAAAGTAATCGCGGAGATGAAAAAATCCAGCTTTGATTATAGCAAGATTGAAATTGCTATTTCTCCTTTGAACAGGACCCTTGCCAGAAGAAAAATTTCGGAAATCGCCGCTTCACAGGATAAATCAGTGGAAGATGCAGTTGTTGATATCCTCATAGCTTCTGAAGGCAGAGTGATCACTTCAATGGAAATCCTTAGTGAAGAAAATGTGAAAAAAGCCATTGCTCATCCTCTCTCGATGATTGCCACCAATGGAGCAGGCTATAATCAGGATCATCGGGGAACGGGAGAATTGGTCCATCAGAGAAGTTTCGGCACATTTATCAAAGTCCTTTCTCAGTACGTAATGAAAGAAAAACTGCTTAGTTTTGAAGAAGCAGTAAAGAAAATGACCCATGTTCCGGCTAGGAAATTCGGTTTAAGCAAAAGAGGGCAGCTTAAAGAAAAATATATTGCGGATATTTTAGTTATCAATAAGAATAAGCTTGTTAGTCCGGCAACCAAGGATAATCCCTATCAATATGTGGCTGGAGTTGATTTTGTCATAAATGGTGGTAGAATTGTTTTGTCGGACGGAGAATATGCGGGAACCAGGGCTGGAGAAATGATCAAGCGCTAAAGTTTAATTTACAATTTTTCCGTCATCCTGAGGACGGCGATTAGCCGGACGAAGCCTGCCTGCCGGTAGGCAGGGATCTGCTTTGATTAATACTGACTCATTTTTCTATAAATATAAAGTTAGAAATAGCTCATAGAAGATCCTTCGCTTCGACTTGGGTCGAAGCTCAGGATGACGTTATTCTTATGCAAGTAGGTGATTTAAAAGGCAAGAAAGTTACTGTTATGGGCCTGGGTCTTCATGGCGGAGGTATCGGTACCATCCGTTTTTTGTCGTGGGCGGGAGCGAATATAACTGTGACCGATATCAAATCAAAAGAAGAGCTGGCTCCATCGCTTGAAAAACTTAAGGATTTAAAGAATATAACTTATATTTTCAACCAGCATCGGCCGGAGGATTTTACAAAAGCCGATATGATAATGAAGACTCCGCCGGCTCCCTGGGATAATAAATATATAAAGCTGGCGCTGGAAAATAAGATTCCGGTGGAAGTCGATTCAAGTCTCTTCTTCAAGCTTTGCAAAAATACGATCGTTGGCATAACAGGTACCAAGGGAAAAACGACTACCGCAACTCTGGTCTATGAAGTTTTAAAGGCAGCCGGAAAAAACGTGGTCAAGGTCGGGATAGGGCAGATTTCAGCATTGGACAAAATCAAGGATCTGAAAAAAGATAGTATTGTGGTTTTCGAGCTTTCCAGCTGGAGGCTATCTGCTCTTGGGCGGTATAAGCTTAGCCCAAACGTTGCAATCATAACCAACATCTTTCCTGACCATCTGAATTATTATAAAGATATGGCGGGATATATAAAGGACAAAAAATATATATTCCAAAACCAAAAGCCAGAAGATTTTTGCGCGGTCAATTGGGACGACGAAGTCTTAAATAAGCTGGATGAAGAAATAAAATCTAACTTGATAAAATTTTCAAAAAATAAAATTGATCAGGGAAGAAGCGTATATTTGAATGAAGGAAATGTTTATGCAAACGACGGAGTTGATGAAAAAAAAGTCATTGACGCAACGGAGATAAAACTGAAAGGAGAGCACAATATATGTAACATTCTGGCCGCTGTTTCCGCAGGAGTCGCGCTTGGAATCGAACCGAAGATCATGAAAAAAACTATAGCTGAATTCAATGGAGTAGCCCATCGTCTGGAGCTTGTTCGAGAACTAGAGGGAATAAAATATTATAATGACACAGCGGCTACAACGCCGGAAGCGGCTATTTCAGGCATAAGCTCTTTTTCTGAGCCCATAGTGCTAATTTGCGGGGGATCAGACAAGAATTTGGATATGTCAGAAATGGGCAAAATAATATCACAAATAGCCAAGAGCGTAATATTTTTAAAAGGAAAAGCGACGGATAAATTGATAGATGAAATGAAAAAATATTTGGCTGAAAAGAATATGGAGAACGATTTTAAAATAGTTGAATCAATGGAAAAGGCAGTGGAATTGGCGAGAATTGAAGCCAAAAGCGGTGATGTGGTTCTTCTTTCCCCAGGTGCGGCCAGTTTTGGAATGTTTCAAAATGAGTTTGATCGGGGGGATAAATTCAAGGTAGCCGTGAATGCTTTAAACTAAGAAGATTAATTCTGCCGTGTATGGACATAATCCGTATAGTTTGATATATTGAAATTCAGTTTTAGGGCCCGTAGCTTAGTTGGTAGAGCGTCTGTTTTGCACACAGAAGGTCAGCGGTTCGAATCCGCTCGGGTCCACTGCGGGCGTATAGCTCAGTTGGTTAGAGCGCGTCACTGATAATGACGAGGTCCCTGGTTCGAGTCCAGGTACGCCCACTGGGGAAATGGCAGAAGTGTTCTTTTTTTAATGAATTTTATTAGGAGGACTTTATGACAACAGAATGGACGGAATTCCAGCTGGTAATGTTGTGTTTCTATTCAACTTTGCTTCTAACAACATTTTTAGTCATCGCGTTCCTGTTCAAAGAGGGTGTGCGCGATATTGGTTGCTATTTTTACGAAGTTGGTAGGTCAACGGGTGTCTGGATATACCTTACGATATCAATGGTGTGTATCAGCTATGGGATGCAATATTTCCCGGCTACCACAGCGTCAGCATTCCTTCTCATTGTCGTATTTGTCCTGGTTAGGAATGTTGGCTTCAGAAAGCATTTGCTCGGGTTTTGAAATGGGAATGCTTCGTTGATGCAAGATGAAATTACGGGCGGGTTGCTTGTTCAAAAACTAGCAACCCCCTTTTCAATTTGACACGAATCCCAAAATAATATATTATAATACTACAAGAAAAAGCCCCAAAGGGCTTTTAAAAAAGCCTCAATTATGTTTGATAAAATCAAAAATTTTCTAAAAGAAGCCAGGGCGGAACTGATGAAAGTCAACTGGCCGACCAAACAGCAAACCATAAATTATACACTAGCAGTAGTGGGGATTAGTATTGCCGTTGCACTATTTTTAGGCGGACTAGACTGGTTTTTTGAGTATTTACTTAAGACTTTCATTTTAAAATAGGTTAAGCTCCTACAAATCTACAAATAAACTACAAATATACAAATCAGAATTAAATTTAGATTAATCGCATTTGTAGATTCGTAAAGGATTTGTAAATTCGTTGGTATAACAAAAATGGCAAAGCAATCACAACATCACGGAAGAGCCTGGTACGTGCTTCATACCTATTCGGGATATGAAGACAATGTGTCTCGAAATTTGAAGCAAAGAATTGAATCCATGGATATGCAGGATTTGATTTTTGACGTGATGGTTCCGATTGAGAAAAAAATAAAGATCAAGAGCGGAAAAAGAAATATTATTGAAGAAAAAATTTATCCCGGATATGTTCTGGTCGACATGATTGTGACAGACGCTTCCTGGTATGTAGTACGCAATACTCCAAATGTTACTGGATTTATCGGTCTTGGAACAACTCCGACTCCGGTTGATCCAAGGGAAATCGAAATGCTGAAGAAAAGGATGGGCGTGGCTGAACCGAAATACAAGATTGATATTAAGGAAGGGGACGCAGTAAAAATTACTGACGGACCATTCAAAGAATTTGATGGAAAAGTCAACGAAGTGGACGAAGAAAAAGGAAGAGTGAAAGTGCTGGTTTCGATATTCGGAAGAGAAACTCCGGTGGAGCTGGACTTTTTGCAGGTAAGCAAACTTTAATTTATTACTGAATTTAGAATTGTGAATTGCGAATTCAGAATGGGAATATAGAATTTTGAATATAGCTGATTAAAAAGATTGTGATTCTATATTCATTATTCCCATTCAAAATTCAAAATACTAAATTCAATATTCTATAAGCATGGCAAAAAAAGTAAAAACAGTTGTTAAATTACAAATCCCAGCTGGGAAAGCCAATCCGGCGCCTCCAGTGGGACCGGCATTAGGCCAGCACGGACTTAATATCCAGGAATTTTGCACGAAATTCAATGAAGCGACAAAAGACAAGAGCGGGGACATAATTCCGGCTGAAATTACTATCTTTGAGGACAGGACTTTCACTTTCATTTTGAAAACTCCTCCGGCATCAGATTTGCTTCGAAAAGCGGCAGGTGTGCAAAAAGGTTCAGGAGATCCCCTGAAGACAAAAGTTGGGAAAGTGAGCAAAGAAAAAATCAAAGAAATAGCCGAGCGGAAAATGGCCGATCTCAATGCCAATGACATCGAGGGCGCTTCAAAGATAATCGAAGGAACGGCGAGATCGATGGGGATAAAGGTTGAATAATTCAGAGGAGGTTGCAAATGAGGTTCTTTACAAGAATAAAGAAGTTAGTGAAAGAATTAAATGAGTGGGAAAATCCATTCTACGAAGAGCCGGATGAAGAGCAAGCTGTGTTTGATCTCAAAGTCTGTGCCGGTCTCTTGGCCATTGCCATTCTCTTTTTTGGTTTCGATGTGACTGCAGATTGGAGTTCGGAATCTATAAAGCGAGCTGCATTTTGGGTTGCCTATGGCACAGTAGCTGCTTACCTTCTTGCTGCAAGACCTTTTAAGGGGGCTCATGGATACTACCCCTGGCAAAAAAAGAAAGAATGAATTAATCTCATCGGGCGGAACCGAGTTTCGCCCAAACTACAAAACTTATTTTTTTAATAATAATCTAATTGTGGGAGTCCAAAAGACGTTTGTACCACGAAAATATATGAAACACGGAAAAAAGTACCGAGCGATGCTCGAAAAATTGGACAAAAACAAGGTCTATGCCTTGGAGGAAGCAGTGAAATTTGTTAAGGAAAACAAAATTTCAAAGTTCGATGAATCGGTCGAAGTGCATGTCAAAACTGGCATTGATCCAAAAAAGAGCGATCAGAACATCCGGGGGACAGTCAGTCTTCCGCATGGAACCGGAAAAAGCAAGAAAATTGTAGTGATTACATCAACTTCGCAAGACATTGCCAAGAAAGCCGGGGCGGATATTGTCGGCGGAGAGGAAATGATTGAAAAGATCAAATCTGGAAAAATATTTGAAAAAGGCGGATTTGATATCCTTGTGGCTACTCCGGAAATGATGCCAAAGCTCGCTCCGGTGGCCAAAATTCTCGGTCCCAAGGGTCTCATGCCGAATCCAAAAACCGATACAGTTACGACCAAAGTCAAAGAAACAATCGAGGCTTTGAAAAAAGGAAAAGCAGCCTATAAGAACGACAACTCGGGAAATATCCACCAATCTGTCGGAAAAGTTTCTTTCGAAGACAGCAAACTCATTGAAAATATAAAGGCTTTCATTGAGAGCATTGAAAAAGCGAAACCGGCCGGACTCAAAGGTAAGTTGATAAAGAATATCAGCATCTGTTCTACGATGGGAGCTGGATTAAAAATAAAAGTTTAAGTCATGGGAAACAAAAAATTAATCACAGCCTTAACGGCAGTCGTCTTTTTTCTGTTTTTTTCTACTACGTTTGTTTCAGCGAAAGATGATGATGGCACATTCCATGTTCCCGGGACTGTCGAGGGCACCGGAAAACATTTTGAAATTAGGGATAGCCGATATCTCAACATTACCTTAGATAGCAACGAAGACATTGAAGCCAGAATCGAATCAGCGCCGGAAATGATTATTATCAGTCTCAAGTCTTCTGAAAAAAAATCTTCCACTGAATTAACTATCTCCGGCTTTTCCCAAAATACGACTTATCACAAATATGAAGATGATTACAGCTATGATGCGCCGCTTATCTCTGATGATAACGGCGTCTTTTCTTTTGTTCAAGATCTAGGTCGGGATCATATCATTTTTATCCAGCCTAGAAAAAGCACGAAATTTATCAAGGATAATGCCACGGGTGGTGATTGCGCCAGTATCGGGAGCTGGGATGGAGGTTCCAAAACTTGCACGCTGAATAAAGACGCAAACGAAACTATACAAATAAGCGATGACGGGATAACTTTGGACGGAAATGGCCACAGCATAACGGGAAAAAATACAGGAAGTGGAATTTATCTAGCTGGCTTCCGCAATGTCGTGAAAAACGTAAAAGTAAGCGGTTTTTCGTATGGCATTTATTTGACTAGGGGCGGATCGGTGTTTTCCAGCTCGATAACAAAAAACTATTACGGGATATATGCGAATGGTTCCAGCGCCGATATGTCCGGAGTTGCCATATCGAATAATTCCGTTTCCGCCAGCGCCATGTACGGCATAGGCCTTTTTCGCACCAAAAATAATAATATTTCCAACAATATTGTCGGGCCGAATAATTGGGTGGGATTTTTCCAGGCGCTTTCAGAAAACAGCGTTTATGAAAATAATGATTTTTTCAGCAATCAGACCGGCCTGGTAATTGATGGAAATTCCAATACTTTGCGCGGAAACACAATGCACGAAAACAGCCAGTCAAATTTCTACATCAAAAGCGGAGACATGGGGACGAATGATATCGGAACTGATAATCTTATTGACAATAGACCCATCTACTACGAAAAAAATGTTTCCGGAAAAACCTATGACGATTCAATGAATATGGGAGCTTTTTATTGCGCAAACTGTCAAAATATTACGCTTAAGGGCATTTCTCTTCCGGAAAAGTCAGCGCAAATAGTTTTCTGGCACACTGACAATTCTTTTATAGAAGGTTTGAATTCCAATGATAAAAGCGTCGCAGTGGAGCTTTATTACTCAAATGATAATACGATCAGAAAGAGCACATTTAGAAGCATAAATATCAGTTATAGCAACAGGGATAGCATATACAACAACAATATTATGAGCGAAGATATGGAGTCGAGCTTATACCCGGCTTTTAGCAGTTCGTTCTGTCAAGATCTTCCCGCGGGCGGAAATTATTGGAAAATAAATGATTCGGCTTGCGAAGATTTGAATAATGATAAAATTTGCGATTCTCCGGTTTATTTTGACGGTGGAATGGACAGCTATCCGTGGGCGCGGGAATTTGATTTCAGCCGTCCTTCCGGCAATTCCAACGTGTTGTTTTTTCCAGGAATAAAAGCCAGCAAACTTTATAAAAGGGGATCTATTTTCGAAGACCAGCTCTGGCCACCCAATTATTTTGGAAATGATGTTTTGGAACTGGCGCTGGATGAAAACGGAGGTAGTATAAACGATGTTTACACGAGAGATATAATTTCCGAAGTCGGCGCTCCGTGGACAGGAAGCAATATTTATAAAACATTCATGGGAAAACTGGCTTCTTTGAAATCAGACGGAACAATTAATGACTATAAACTTTTTGCCTATGACTGGCGGAAAAGCGTCGAAGACACGGCGCAAAACAGAACGCCTTATCCGGACGGCGAAATAAAATCAGCGGTTGCTGAAATCAGGACTCTCGCAGAAACGGCTCAGAATGAAAAAGTTACGATTGTTGCCCATTCGATGGGCGGGCTTTTGGCCAAAGCTGTTATGATGGAGCTGGAAAAATCCGGCGAAGCCGAAAAAGTGGATAAGATTGTTTTTGTTGATACACCTCAGATGGGAACGCCGCTAGCTATTCTTTCGATGCTTTATGGTTACGACGAGTCGCTTATCATTGGAACGCTTATGAACCAATCACAGGCTCGAATGCTGGCGGAAAATTTGCCCGGCGCCTACGATCTCTTGCCTTCGCAAAAATATTTTTTGCGGATGGAAAATCCTTTCATCACTTTTTCGTCCGAGCGAACGCTATATAAAGATTTCAAAGATGCTTACGGCGAAGGGATTGATAGCGCTGATGAGTTTGAAAAATTTTTGACTGGCGAAGGTGATGGACGGGAAAAGCCGGCTGCGAATGACACTGATTTTGAAAATGTGCTTCATGGAAGCATGATAAAAGAGGCGTTGGAAATGCATGAGCGGATTGACAGCTGGATGCCTCCAGACGGCGTCCAGGCGATTGAAATCGCCGGATGGGGACTGGATACGATTTTTGGGATAGATTACGCAGAGAAGGAAGATGTGAAATGCTACGCCTATATGGGGTATCTCGTTCCGTCTTGTGTTGGAATGAACGAATATAAGCCGGTTTACGAGCCAAAATTTACAGTGGACGGAGATAAGGTGGTAACAACTCCCAGCTCTTTGATGCTCTCGGAAGGTGAAAATGTTAAAAAAATTGGGTGAATTTGCATGATAATAATAAATGGCTAAGTATAAATAGAAATCATGCTGATATTCTAGAAATGGATAATTTAATTGATTTTTTATCAGATATTATTTCAAATAAAGAATCCAATACATTGCCAGACTACATAAAAAATTATCGCCCCAATGATTATGCCAATGCAAAACCGCGCATCCGTATGTCTCTTTATTCTCCTCTGGATATCCATCTGTATGACAGCCAAGGGCGACACACCGGACCAAAGAAAGTTGTTGATGAAAACGGGAATGAAGGAACTATTTTCGAAGAAGCGATTCCCAACAGCTACTATCTGCAACTGGGCGAGCGAAAATATGTCGGAGTTCCGGAGGGAGAGGATGTCCATATGGAAATGGATGGGTATGACAGCGGATCATATACTTTGCATATGGAAAAAATCAGCGTAGGTGAAACCGGTGAGGAAAAAGTATATGAGACAACTTTCAAAAATCTTCCGGTTTCTCCGGAAACCAAAGTATCCTTGGACATTCCGCAAACAGGCCTTGAAAATTTGTCAGATCTCAAAGCAGATTTTAATGGCGATGGAAGCGACGACTATGCGGTTGTCCCTGTTTCCAATGGAGAAGCGGAATTGCCGGACATGATTCCGCCGGAAACAAAAGTTGAACTTTCGGGAACGGAAGGAGAAAACGGTTGGTATTGGGGGGATGTCGCACTGAAACTTTCCGCTGAAGATAACCTGGGCGGATCGGGAATGGGAGTTATTTCATATTCTTTGGATGAGGGAGTTTCCTGGCAAAACTACGAGGAACCGCTGGTTATTTCCCAGGAAAAAATAACTGATTTTCGGTATTTTGCGATCGACAAAGCGGGAAACAGGGAAGAGACGAAGACAGAAACAGTGAAAATTGACAAAACCGCTCCGGAAGCGAAAATTATTTTCAATCAATCCGGACAAAAACTGGATATCGCGGGAGTTGACAATTTGTCAGCGAATGTGGCAGTTGAAATAGATAAAAACGGCACGGATGTCAATTCCAACTGGAAAAAATATATCTTTTTCCGGTTTTTTGATATAATCAATAAAGAAAAGAAACAAAAAAATATAGTCGTGGCGCTGATTGATGAGGCGGGCAACAAAACAGGGGTTGTTCTGGAAAAAAACAAGGAAGGAGGTCATCGCGTCGATGTTTCTCCTGCGTCTGTGGCGTATAACGGAGAAAAAATTGAATTTCCCAAATCACTCCTTCAATATAAATGGAACTTCAGTGAAAAGAAGGAGTCTTATCTTCTTTTCGGAGCGCATATCAAAACCGGCGACGCGGTTTTGGAATCCCACTATTTTCCCAAAAAGAACGAAACCTGGATTATGGAGCGCCCGCGAAAACTGGATGAAAGTGAAGGCGATGAAGGCGCCGAACGCAGGCCGGCAAAAATAAAAATGCCAGGGATGATTGTTCCATATATCCAAACAAACCAAGGTAAAATTGAAACAAAATACTAAAAAATTAATAAAAAAATATGAAAAAGACTTATTGGTGGAGATTCCTGTTTTTAATTACTGGTATTATTATTTTTGGCTATAGTTGGGTGGCTTCTTATGGTGATGAACTCGGTTTATGCAATTTAGAAAATGGAGTAGAGAAGTGTATTTTAAATTATAATTCATATGTAGATTCATTAGGATTTTTTTCTATTTCAATAATAATTATCTCCCTCTCACTTTTCTTTATCACCGACAAAATTTTCATCAAATGGCTTCGTTTTGCTACTGTTTGGATTATATTATCAATTTTTTTAATTGTTATCACTCCGGAATACTCCGGTGGATGGATTAGTATGAATCCCGATCGTGAATCAGTTTCTATCTGGATGGGCGTGCTTTTTGTGATTTTGAGCTTGGGGAAGATTGGGTGGGATTCGTGGAGAGAGAAAAGTTTCAAGTGAAATAAAATATGAGAAAAACTTGTTGGATTATAGGATTAGTAATTTTGGTGATTATCGTAATCGCAGCACTGATTATTATTGATGCATCTTCAATTGGGACGATGTAATGAGTTAGGATTCGTAGGAAGAAAAAAAGAGTTGAGTAATTGTAAAATGTTTTTGACCATATTTATAGAATAACGGATTCTAATTATAAATTTTTTATAGAATAATTTCATGTGGCCGAAAAATTTAACCAATATAAACGAAGGAATTTTTAGAACTATTAACGGAAACTCAGATGAGATGATTGGAGTGGGCAGATGTATGAAGGCGGGCTTTCCTTGCTCTCGAGCAGATGTTACCAATGGCAGATACGATGCCATTATTGATGTGGGCAATAACAAACTTTTAAGAGTTCAAATAAAGGGTACTTCGGGTGGTAGTGTGAGTTTTACCGGAGGAGGAAGAAGCGGACAGCAAATAAGCAGGAAGGTTAAGCAAAGAACATATAAATATTCGCCAGACGATTGCGACATAATCCTTGTTGTTGATGGAAGAAATGGAGAGTGCTATATTATTCCTATCGAAGATATTCAAAAAATGGGTACTTCCAAATCACTAGATAAGTTGCGAGATTATAAGGAGAATTGGGATTTATTGAAAAAAAAGACGGGAATTTAAAGCATTGTCTTCATCATTTCTTTTGCGACTGCTTCCAAAACGGTTACAGTCACGGAATTTCCGGCTTGCTTGTATAACGCTGAGTCGGAAAGATTTTTTGGAAGAATGAAAGTTTTTGGAAATCCCTGTAGTCTAAAACATTCAAGCGGAGTCAGTTTTCTGATTCCTTTTTTGTCTTTTATGATCGGTACATTGTGTCCGCCCATACCCATGTTGGCAGTTAGAGTAGGGCAGACGCCTTTTTTATTTTCCCGTACATACTGCCTTCTCCATTGGTAAACCTTGCCATCCTCTTTCACAAATCCTTTCAGCTTTTCATAAAGTGGCTTGCCGTTGTAATAATACTTTTCGGGCACATCTTTTCCCAGCAGATCGGCGACTTTAACTTCCAGTTTCTGAGGTTCTGGAAATTTAAATTTGTCCGTGTAATTTTTATTTTTAAATCCTGCTATATATATCCTTTCTCGGTTTTGCGGAATATTTCCATATTCCATTGTATTTAAAACCTTAGATTTTACATGATAGCCCAAATTTTCCAGAGTTTGAATGATTATTTTGAAAGTTTTACCTCCGTCATGTCCTTTCAAATTTTTCACATTTTCCAAAAGGAATCCTGCGGGATTGCGCGCTTCCAATATTCTTGCAATATCGAAAAATAAATTGCCACGGTCTTTTTCATCGTCAAATCCCTTGCGATATCCGGCTATTGAAAAAGCCTGACAGGGGAATCCGCCCAAAAGAAAGTCGAATTCTGGCAAATCATCAACTCCGATTTTTCGTATATCTTCTACTATGAGCTTTGATTTTTTAAAATTCAAGTCATAGGTGTCTTTGCAATTTTGATCAAAATCATTCGCAAACACAGTCTTAAATCCTGCGTTTTCAAAACCAATTCTTATGCCCCCGACTCCTGCAAATAAATCTAGCGTTCTAAAAAGTTTCTGTTTTTCCAAATTTTCGCCATTTTCAAAATTTCTTTTTATTTCAACTACTACACCCCTGATCTCAACTTCTTTTCTGTATATAGGAAGCATGGTTTGATTAGCAGGCTGAAGTCTGAATCTATTTTTTTCTCGATATATTTTTTTTAGTGTGGCTTCATTGTCGTCGATTATTGCAACAATGGTTTGTCCGTTTTCAGCCACGGATTGCTTTTTTATGACGACAATATCTCCGTCAAATATTCCATCATCGATCATGCTATCACCTTGGACTTGAAGCGCATAATACTCACCTGCCTTATGTACATTGCTCGTTGCAATCATTATATCTTCGCCTGTAATTTCAATAGCCTCAATTGGATGTCCGGCCGCAATTGTCCCGACTAGTGGGATTTTAACAAGTTTGTATGGGTTCTTTTTCTTTAATTCGATGCCTCTGGCGGAACTGCCGTTTTTTTCTATAAACCCTTTCTTTTCTAGGGTTTCAATATGTTGGTGTACGGTCGACAAGGCTGATAGCTTGAAATGTTTTTTAATTTCTTCCATAGTAGGAGATATCCCTTTTCTGCCGATGTAAGACTTTAAATAATCTAACATTTGTTTTTGCCTTTTGGTTAATGTGAGCATATAATTAGTTTGATATAACTTATTACATTTATATTATATACCGAAAATTTACCGAAGTATACACTGACTTATCCACAGGGAGAACTAGTGTCATTCAATAATTATATCCCGAAACGATTGAATTGATGCCAAAAGGTTTTATAGAAAAAATTACAAATAAATCACAAGAAAAAAATTAGATGCTACTTTTTATGCTAGAGGCGCGAATTATCGCGTCTTTTCGGTTTTTGACATCAATCCGGAGGTTGACCGACTTAATTTTATTTGATAGGATTAACAAGTGTTAAAATTAAGGATAAGTATATTATGACCAAGATCGTTATCGGCTTAATAGGCGAAAAAGGTGCTGGCAAAGGCACAGTTTCTGATTATCTGATTGAAAAATACGGAGCGATCCATTATGGGACTTCTAAGATTCTTAGAAGAACGCTGGAGGATCTGAGACTTGCGGTTACCAGAGATAATCTTATAAAACTAGCCCTGGTTTTGAAAGAAGGATATGGCCCTTCGATAATCATTGATTCTTTGATCCAGGATATGGAGAAAAACGGATCGGATATAATAATTGCGGATGGAATCAGGATGCATGGCGATGTGGAACCATTTAAGGCAAAATACGGAGAAAACTTTTATCTGGTATATGTAACAGCAGACATTAATGTGCGTTATGCCCGGACAAAAGCCAGAAAGCAGAACGACGGAGAAGATGAAACCACGCTCCAGCAATTTTTGGAAGAAGAAGGAAAGCTTACTGAAATTTCAATCCACGAAATCGGGAAACAAGCTGATTTCAAGCTCAACAACGGCGGAACGCAGGAAGAATTGATAAAACAGGTTGAGGAAATGATTGGTAAAATAATGAAAAAATAATAAACTATCCCGCGTTAGCGGGATTTTTTGACGAAAATATTTAAAAATTGTACAATTAGAAAACTGAAAAGATAATAAAATATATGGCAAAAAGAAAAAGAATTTCTAAGGATGAATATTATATGAACATTGCCAGGGAGGCATCACTTCGAACTTCTTGTTTTCGGGCACAACATGGAGCAGTTATCGTCAAGGACGATCAGATAATTTCTACTGGTTATGTCGGTGCTCCAAGAAAAACTAAAGATTGTTTCGAAAGGGACAATTGTCTAAGGAGAGAAATGGAAATTCCGTCCGGACAAAGATACGAGCTTTGCCGGAGCCTTCATGGAGAGCAAAACGCGATCATTAACGCAGCCCGGTCTGGAACCAGCCTTTTGAGAGCAAAGATGTATCTATATTCTGTAAAGCTGGATGATAAGGGAAACAAGTCAATAATAGATGCCTACCCCTGTTTTATATGTAAAAAAATGATTGTAAATGCTGGAATTGAAGATGCGGTTTGCTATCAAAGTAATGGAAAAATGAAAACATATAAGGTCAACGACTGGGTAAAGGACTGGCAAAAAAAAGACCTGGTTGATGATATGGTGCAGTATGGCGTAAAAACAATAAAGACTAAAATAAGAAAATAGTTTATGAAAATAATTCTAGGCTTGGCTGGAGAGATTGCCAGTGGAAAAGGAACGGTAGCAAAATACATTTGTGAGAAGCACGGTGGCAATTCGCACCGTTTTTCGACTATGCTCCGGGATGTGGCAAAAAGGATGTATCTCGAGGAAAATAGGGAGAATCTTCAGAAAATTTCCACCGTTTTTCGGGAAAATTTTTTTGATGACATCCTTTCTTCGGTTATTGCAAAAGATGTGGAAAATGACAAGCAAGAGATAGTTGCCATAGACGGCGTGCGAAGACTGGCGGATATCGCTTATCTCAAAAAACTTTCGGGCTTCAAGCTTGTTTATATCGATACGAGCCTGGAAAACAGCTTTAAAAGGATTACGGAAAGAAATGAAAACAGCGACGATAAAAATAAGACTTTTGAAGAATTTAGAAAAGACCACGAAAGGGAAGCGGAGCTTCAGATCAGGGATTTGAAAGATAAGGCAGATTTTGTGGTTGATAATAATGGCACTTTTGAAGAGCTATACAGACAAGTTGACAAAATAATCGGGAACTGCAAGAATTAGGCAGTTTCTTTGAAAATATACCTTTCTAAGTTAGGAGAAAGCATATGGCAAAAACGGCAAAAAAACAATCAAACAAAGGAGAACAATCCATGATTAAGGTGAAATTGATTGCCCATACTAATGCTGATCCTCTGGAATTGTCTTCTCACGCGGCTCTTAAGTGTTATCAGGCAGATGATCCGCAGTGGGGAAAGACAATTGATGTTAAAGGCAGGCTTTTTGATGTCGGCCATCACACAACTCTGCAACATTCTTTTTTCACTTTTTCAATTGAAGGTGTTTCTGTCGGAGATGTAACATTCGGACTTCATCTGACCCATCCTTTTTACAATTCCGATCAAAGGTCTGGCCGGTATTGCGCGAAGATGTTTATTGATCCCGATTATGACAAGATCAATAAATATGTCACAACTTTTTGGCCGTCTGTTAAAGGGTCGGCTCTAAAAAAAGTGATGGAATATGTCAGGAGCGGTGTTTCTATTTATCACTCAAATATCTCAGCGGCGATAGCTATCGCGAAAAAATTCATCAAAGAAGAGCGTCCGTATTTTTGCGAAAAGTATGTCGAAACGAACGCTCCAAAAATCGCTCAAGAGCAGATGCGAATGTTTATTCCGGTCATTTTTCCGACCGGACTGGACTATACGATTAATCTCACGGTGCTTGCGGCGATGTATAGAACGGCCTGGACACCGGCTATGCAGTATGTCATCGGAGAAATGGTATCGGAAGTTTTGGAGAAATTTCCTGAACTTAGCTTTATGTTTGAATCCAGAGCGGAAAGTCAGAATTATTGGGCGATGAAAATTCCTGCTCTAAACAGGGTTGGGATTGCAAAGAAGCCTGTTCATAGGTTGCTTTCTGTAAACGGCATCGGCTTTGCTTTGCCAAATCCCAATGATTTGCATCCGGTTGATCTTCTGCATTTTCATCCAAGGTTTATGGATAATGCTACTTGTGAAATAAAGACTGCAATTCAAATTTCCGTTGCAACAATGGGGCAGGATCAGCGTCATCGTACTTTGCGAAGGTCGGAGCCAAATTTTACCGGTTTTTTCTATTTACCTCCAATTCCCGATAAAATGGAGCTGGGTGCGGTCGCGAAGGATTACATGAAGCAGTGGATAAGGACTTCAAAAGGAATTCCACAAACGCTTGCTATGATTCTTGCCCCTTATGGCGCAATGGTTTTGTATGATAAATCCGGATCGCTCAACGCCATAGCTCATGAACAGGGAAAGCGTCTTTGCTGGTGTGCACAGGAAGAAATTTATCACGCAGGACGCGCACTGCGTTTTGCAATAAAAAAATATGAAGATGAATCGAACTTGCTTGAAATTTTTGAGCCACCTTGCTATCGCATCGGAAAATGCGTCGAAGGAGGGCGCTATTGCGGACGGGATATGAAGTTAAGATTGAAAGGGGATTATTTCCCGACAAGAAAGGTGTAGCCTGAGTTGATATTTATTTATGCATCAGGCGCGTAATTCCCATGGGAATTACGCGCCTTTTAAATTCGCTTTTCTTATGATAAGATGAAAAATATGGAAAGAGGAAAGATGATTGCAATTTACGGCATAAATGGCATCGGAAAAACGACTCAAGTCGAACTTTTAGTGGAGTATCTTAAAGCAAAAGGAAGGAATGCCTCAAGACTCAAATATCCCATCTATGATTTGGAGCCGGAAGGTCCCTTTATCTACAAATATCTCCGCGACCCAGGTTTTAGAAAAGATAATGAGCTGATTACCGATGATCTTCAGATGAAGTATGTCGAGAACAGAAAGAGATATGAGCCGGAACTCAAAAAAAGGCTGGAAAATGGCAAATGGATCGTAGCAGAAGACTATGTCGGAACTGGTATTGCCTGGGGGCTGACTTGGGGAGGGGATTTGGAATATCTTGAGAAAATTAACGAAGGATTGTTCCAATCTGATATTTCTATCCTTATGCATGGCGACAGGTTTGATACTGCGATTGAAAAAGACCACAGGAATGAGATGGAATCGGAACGGATAAAAATCTGCAAAAATTTTCACCTGCTTCTGGCGGAAAAATATGAATGGAATAAAATCAATGCTAGTCAAAGCATAGAGGCAGTACAAAACGAAATAATAAAAGTTATAAATAGCCATTTATCAATTTAACCATTTAACAATTTAGAATATGAATTTTGAGGAATATCAGAAAAAATCGAGGGTAACTGCTAAATATCCCAATGCCGGAAAAAATTATATTTATCCGACGCTTGGTCTGGCCGGAGAATCGGGGGAAGTAGCGGAAAAGATAAAAAAAGTTCTACGGGATAAGGATGGGGTGATTGACGAGGAGACCAGGGAAATGATAAAAAAGGAACTAGGAGACGTGCTTTGGTATGTTTCCCAAATTGCCTCGGAGCTTGATTTGAAGCTGGGTGACATAGCGGAGCATAATATAGAAAAGCTCTATAGTCGGATGGAGAGGGGAAAACTTGGCGGAAGTGGAGATAATAGATGAGAATTCCAAATTCACCTAATTTCTAATTCACCTAATAAAATTACAAATTCATAAATTACAAAATAATTCAGTTATCTGGTTATCCGACCTTTTATTGGGTGAATCAGGTAATTAGACAATTAGGTGAATTTACTAAGAGTTATGGCTAAATATATACCCGTTATCGGTATGGAGGTTCACGTGGAGCTAAAAACGGCTTCTAAGATGTTTTGTGATTCCAAAAACGGAATGGGTCTCGAAAGAGAGCCAAATGTTAACATTTGTCCAGTTTGTACCGGACAGCCTGGAACTTTGCCGGTGCCTAATCGCCAAGCGATTGAATTTGTCCAGCTGGCAGGACTGGCCATGGACTGTGAAATTGCGTCTGAAAGTAAATTCGACCGTAAAAATTATTTTTATCCTGATCTACCAAAAGGATACCAGATTTCCCAATATGACCAGCCATTTTGCACCAACGGAAAATTAAGGATAAATGGAAAAACCATCGGAATAACTAGGATTCATCTTGAAGAAGATACGGGGAAACTGGTTCACCCAAAAGGCGTGAATTATACTTTGGTGGATTTCAATCGGGCGGGGGTTCCGCTTATGGAGTTGGTGACTGAACCAGACATCGAATCGGCTGAAGAAGCCAGATTGTTCTGCCAAAAACTTCAGCAGATTTGTCGGTATCTAGAAATTTCGGACGCGGATATGGAAAGGGGACATATGCGCTGTGAAGTTAATTTGTCTTTATACAAAAAGGGCGAAGATAAATTATCTGGGACAAAAGTGGAAGTGAAAAACATAAATTCCTTTAAATTTGTAGAGAAGGCTATCGCTTATGAAATAGAAAGGCAAACTGAACTTCTTGATGCAGGAAAAAAAGTAGTCCAGGAAACCAGAGGCTATGATAGCAATCGCGGAACGACTGTTTCGCAAAGAGTTAAGGAATCGGCCCATGACTATCGCTATTTCCCGGAGCCGGATATTCCGCCGTTTAAATTTACCAAAGAATATATCGAAGAAATGAGAAAGAAACTGCCGGAGCTTCCTGACAAGAAAGCGGAAAGGTTTGAAAAAGAATACGGTTTGATAGCGGACGATGTGGCTATTTTGGTTTCAGATAAACATCTAGCGGAATATTTCGAAGAGGTTATAAGCGAACTTAGAGAGAAAATTCAGTGCGAAGAATTTAAACTGGATGAAAAAAAGGCAATAAAACTAGCCTCGAACTATATGATTGTCGAAATTAGAAAGCATATGGCTGAACATAATCATTCTATGGCTGATCTGAAAATAACTCCTGAAAATTATGCCGAGCTAATTTGCATAGTCGGAAGCGGGAAAATAAACTCCAGCGCGGCGCAAACAGTATTGGCTGAGATGTATAAAACTGGCGGGGATCCTTCTTGGATAATCGAATCGAAAAATCTGGGACAAATGGATGATGATGGCGAGCTAGAAAAAGTAATTGACGAAATAGTCAAAAATAATGAAAAATCAGTTTCTGATTATAAAGCTGGGAAAGAAAATGCACTGAAATTTCTAGCTGGCCAGATTATGAAGGAAACAAAGGGTAAGGCTAACCCGCAAAAAGCGCAGGAAATGCTGAAGAATAGATTGAAATAAAATAAGCTTCTTCAATTGTCCGTTGATAACTCCATGGGTTTATGGTATAATTCGACTAAAGAAAGAACTGATTTTAGGAGTCTCTAAGATAGCTAGGCGTCAGTTAACATGGGTAAATAAAATATATATAATAAAAAAATGAAAACAAAAAAAAGTTTCATGCCAAAGAACAAATTAAAAAGAAACACAGTCATCGCTGTGCTAGCGGTTATTATTCTTGGGTCATTCGTGGTAATTTATCAAAAATACTCCTCCTTTTCGTCGGAGCTTGCAATTTATTTCAATCAGAGCGAAGCCAGCGGAGTCAGTAGTAAATATAAGGAATATAAAGCTAAATATAAGAATTCCAAAGACAAGAGCAATTATTTCAAAATAAAAGAGCTGAAAAAAAAGCAGCCTTTGGTTTATTGGAAATATAAATATATCTGTGACATTCATAAATCTGATTCTGACGTGCAGTTTAAAAAGCTGGCCGTAGCTACTCAAGAAATGTGCAAGCAATATTACTCATATAAAGGCTATGCAAATTATGTCTATTACAGAGACAAATATAGAGCCCAACAGAAGGATAAGGAAGATAACAATGATGAAGTAGCGATCAGTCCTTGGACTTCGCAGGATGAAAGCGTTTTCAAGAGTATGCAAGATACGGCAACCTCTGCTATTCGTTGCTTGAAAGAAACAGACCAGTCTAGGAGACTTAACACGATAAAAAGTGCGGATGACGGATCCTTTGGTGCTATTTGTTCTGTGGGATCAGGTTATTCGAAATGGCCTGACCTGACAACAAGCGCAGGTTGGCTAGTGAAGGGGGCAACTTCTCTCAAGTTGAATAGACAGCAGCTTATGACTGTGCTTCCGCAGTCAATAACACAGCAGGGCTGGTATTGGTGCACTCCAAACAAAACATACACCACTCATCCGGTTGAACCAGATTCCTGTGGAGGTTTTGCTGACACTACCTGTGGACAGGACAGAAGCAAAGGCTCTTTTTGCTACGCTTTGCAAAATAAGGATAAGTTTATCTGGTGTACGGAAAAAGGATGCCAGAAAGAAATTGCAACTGCCGCTCCCTTTGTCTGTGGAACATCCCAAGTTATTGATGCCCAGCAATATCCATACGATACTGTCAATATAAACGGCCAGTGCTGGATGGACGCGAATCTGCAATTAGGAACTATGCTAGTGGGTGCCAAAAATATGCCGGCTAACAATGGAACGATTGAAAAATGGTGCTATAACAACGATGCTGACAATTGCGAAGCTGATGGCGGACTCTATGCTTGGGACGAAGCCATGCAATATTCCATTACTTCTGGCGCTCAGGGCATTTGTCCTACCGGATGGCACATCCCTACTGATTCCCAGTTATATTCTCTGGAAAACTATCTCAAAGATACTGGCCAAACTTGTGATGGCAGTAGGGTTAGCTCTCCCGATTGTTCCACTGCTGGAACTAAGCTTAAATTAGGAGGAACTTCTAAGTTGGATTTCCCGCTGGCCGGTTACAATGATACCACCACCACAGATGGTACTTTCGGCGGCCGTACCACAGTTGCCAACTTTTGGTCATCATCTGAAAATGGAGGATATGCCTGGCATCGGCATCTGAGCTCTACAAAAGATGGGGTTGGCCGAAATTCCAATACGAAGGCTCTCGGATTTTCTGTTCGTTGCCTCAAAGACTAGACCTTTTAATCCCTCCGATCTCTTTATAAAAGCTCTAATAATAGAAGCGCCCTGAATAGTGGGGCGCTTTTTTTAACGGACTTATATTTATCGAAGCTTGCATGATTTTCTGGCTATGCTATAATGTCTGAAGACATGAAGTATAAAATAAAGGAAAAATTAAAAACAGGATCAGGCAATTTTTTAGTTTTCCTATAGAAATCCCCGCAAGGGGAATTTTTTTTGATTGGTTTTACTGAAAAAACACGAAAGGAGCGGCTAATGACACAACTGGAAAAAGCATTAGGAGATCTTTCAAAATTTGTTGAGAGAGAGTTGCTAGAAGGAAGGCAGCTCAAGCATCCAAACCCAAGGTACGAGGAGCTAAAAAAAATATGTATGGTATTGGGAGCTTCAGAAAAACAGACTGACGATGCGGAGGATTTGGGCTGCGAGAGGAGTTTGAAAATAGGGGTAGGGCGGATCGTATTTTTTCAGAGAGTTATCACGCAATACGAGCTAAGTCAGATGGCTAGAATGAAATGACAGGAGGGAATTATGCCAAGTGAAGTAGCACAGCTAAACGCTTATGGAGAGTGTCTCCAGTACCAAAAATGGTGCAAAGAGGAATTTCCATTGGCAAGAGAAATTAGGGAGAGTCTGGTTCTGAAGCTTTCCGAAAAGGTGATCAAAAACTTTGAGGAGAAAGCCAAGAGCTGGCCATTGGATTACGACGAAGAAAGATGCGGATTGATTGCCGCAAAAAAGAAGTAGGCTAGTTTTCATAGCCCAGAGCCAGTTTCGGAAATCCGGATCTGGCTCTCATTTTTTATTTAAGAAGCTGGATACGTCTTTTTCAATTTCTTTATATTTTTCAAGCCACTTTATGCGCTTGTCTTTTCCAAACCAAGTCATCTGCCGTTTGGCATAATCTTTTTCGGACGAATAAACCTTTTCAAATAATTCTTCTTTGGAATTTATCTCGCTTTTCAAATACTTGGGAATCCAAAAATATCCCAATCCGAAACTTTGGATTTTTTTCCAACTCAATCCTTGTTTTTTTAGCCTCTCAACTTCTTCAATCATCCCAGCCTCGAATCTTTTTTTCAGGCGTTTTTTTATATTTTTTTGCAGTTTTTCTTTGGGAAGATTGATGCCAATCTGAAGGAATTGGTATTTAGTATCTGGTGTATCGTATCTTGTATCTGGAACATTACCCAGTTCTTTGTTAATTTCTATTGCTCTGATCAGTCTGACTTTGTTATTTTTATCGATGCCCTTTGCCCTTATCGGATCAAGTTTTTTAAGCATCTGAAATAATTCTTGGGGATTTTTGTCACATAATTTATTACGTAATTTCCAATCAGGTTTCACGTCCGGATAAGCCACATTATCTACGACGGCTTTTATCCAAAATCCTGTTCCTCCGCAGATAATAGTAACTTTTCCACGCTTCAAGATATCCGGAATTATTTTATCCACTTTTTTCTTAAATTGGGCAGCGCTAAACCTGGATTTTGGATCAATAATATCTATCATGTGATGAGTAACTCTTTCTGATATAAATGTTTTATGTTTCATATTATATGTTCCATGAATCTTGCCTGTGCCTATATCCATTCCGCGGTAAATTTGCCGGGAATCGGCCGAAATAATCTCACCATTAAATTTGTTGGCAAGACGAATGGCCACATCTGATTTTCCGGATGATGTGGGACCGAGGATAACGATTATTTTTTTAGAGCTTCCAGATTCCATGCGTTTGCTTTGCTTATTTTTAATTTGATTATTTTCCCGATCAGTTTATTCTTAGCCGATATTATCTTCACATTTTTCATGGTTCGCGTGTGGCCGAAGTAGTAGCCATTCTTTTTTTCTGTGACTAAAACTTCCAATTCTTTTCCAATATATTTTTTATTGTTATTATATGCTGTCTTTTTCAATATTTCATTGAGATAATTTTCTCTCCTTTCTTTTTCATGTTTTGAAACATTGTTATTCATTTTGTAGGCTACGGTTCCCGGGCGGGGAGAGAATTGGCCGAAATAGACCATGTCATAGCCGACTCGTTCCATGATTTTAGCTGACTCCAGGAATTGCTTTTTGGTTTCTCCGGGAAAGCCGACAATGATGTCGGAGGTTATGGCATATATTTTCCCGGGTTTATTATTCCTGAAAGCTTTTTTGATTTTATCCACTAGCGCTAGGTATTGTTTGGCAGTATATTTGCGGTTCATTTTTTCGAGGATTTTATTTGAGCCAGCTTGCATAGGAAGATGGATAAGCTCGCAGACTTTTTTTAGTTTTGTGGCAGTTTCAATTAGTTCGTCAGAAAAATACTTAGGATGGTTGGAAATAAATGAGATCCAGAAGTTGCCGGGGATGGCGTTGACTTTTTTTAATAAAGCAGGAAAAGTAATAATTTTATTTTCTTTCAATAAAAAATCCCCCTTCTCCCTTAGGGAGAAGGTGCCCGAAGGGCGGATGAGGGAAACAGCTTTATTTTTTCCCTCTCCTCCCGCTTCGCGGGATCCCTGCCTGCCGGCAGGCAGGCTCTCCACTAAGGGAGAGGAGGATAAAGAAGTGTCTTTATAAGAATTCACATTTTGCCCCAGCAGAATTATTTCCTTATAGCCATTTTTAATTAATGATTTTATTTCTTTTATTATCTCACCAGCCGGACGAGAAACTTCCGGCCCACGGGCATAGGGGACGACACAGTAGGAGCAAAAATTATTGCAGCCAGTCATGACCGGCACAAAGGCAGTGTGTTTGTTTCTATATTTAGGTAAAATATTAAAATAAAGCCCGTCATTCTGAGTTCCGCTCCAGCGGAACGAAGAATCTGCTTTATAACATTGCTTGCGGTATTTTTTAGAAGATCCTTCGTCCGGCTTTGTGCCGTCCTCAGGATGACGGGCGAGAAAAGAACTTATTTCTCTTGGAAAATCTTTAATTTCACAAAATAAATCAACTTTATCTTTTAGTCTTCTAATGAAATCTTTTCTGTTAGCTAAGCATCCCGTTACAACTATTGTTTTATGTTTCATGTTACATGTTTTATGAAGATTATGGATTTGCCCATAAACCCGATCTTCAGCCGATTGGCGCACTCCGCAAGTGTTGAAAATGACTAAATCAGCCTGATTTATATCTCTTGCAGGCTTAATTTTATGCATTTCTAAAAACCCAGCGATTCGCTCGCTATCCGAAATATTAAGTTGACATCCAAATGTTTTTATGTAATATTTCATGAAAGTTCTTGCAATTAAGCAGTATCCAAAAGGATACTAAAATATGAGCAAATAATCAAGAGGAGGGAGTCATGGACGAGAGTCAAAAAAAGATTCAAGATCCAAGCGTCGTGGTCAGGGTGAAAATAGAAGTGATTGAAACTGGCTTTCATACGCTTCTAATTGACGAATCGGGTCAGGAAGGAAATTTTGATTTGGAAATTCCTGAGTTGCCGGGAGTTACGCTAAATGAATCCAGATGGTATTCATACGGAGAAACAGCCAGGGAATTCGTTTCATTTGCCCAGTATCTTGAAGCAAGAATCTGTCGCAGTTTGATTAGTAAAACCGCAGCGGATTTCCCCAAAAGGATTATTCTGATTGTTGAAAACGACTAAGGAGGAACGGAAATGCATTACAATCCAACGACATTGTATAGAATACCTCTCACTTCCGGGCAAGTCTATTTTGGGTATTGCTTGCGGGAAGATAACGGATTGCTCCGTTTTCAAGAACCGAGTGGAGCATGGCAAACGATCAAGACAGAGCTGATCTGGATGAACCGAATCCGTCCGTCCACTTTTTGAATCCAAGCCCGCTCAAAAAAAGGCTGGAGCTTTTCAATGTCCAGCCTCGTTTTATTTTATACAACGAAGGTTATTTCTTTTCTTCAATTTCTTTTTTAATTTTTTCAATAAATCTATCAATCTTTATCGTTTCCTGCTTTTTCTCTCCGCGAGTTCTAATTGCAACCAAACCATCTTTTTCTTCTTTTTCTCCAACCACGATCATATATGGCATTTTTTGCTTTTCGGCTTCGGCGATTCTTTTCCCAAGCGTTTCGTCGGAATTATCAAATTCCACCCGGATATTATTTTCTTTCAGATCCGCAACGACTTTTTCTCCGTATTTATTAAACTTTTCAGATACGGGAATAACTATCGCTTGGACAGGGGATAGCCAGACCGGAAACGCACCAGCGAAGTGCTCAATGAGAAGGGCAAGGAATCGTTCGTAGGATCCGAGAATTGCTCGATGAACCATAACTGGTGGAACCTTTTCTCCTTTTTCGCTTATATATTCAAGTCCGAATCTTTTTGGAGTTGCAAAATCAATTTGAACAGTAGGAATCTGGATTTCTCGTCCCGTTGCATCTTTAAACATAAAATCCAATTTGGGGCCATATAATGCGGCTTCACCTTCACGTTTTTGAGCGCCGAGTTTCATTTCATCAGAAATTTCCTGAAGCATTTTTTCACAAGTATCCCAATCTTCTGGTTCGCCGATGTATTTTTCGGGATGGTCATAATCTCGCACAGACAGAGAAACCCAATGGTTGTTCCAAAGCCCGATAGCGGTGTATAAATTTTTGATTATATTGACCATATTTTTGATTTCGTCTTTAACCTGGTCGACTCGGCAAAAAGAATGACCGTCTTCAACTGTGATTGCATAAACTCTGGACAGTCCTCCAACTTCTCCTGTTTTTTCAGCCCTATATTGCTTATCTGACTCCATATATCTTATGGGTAAATCCCTGTAGGATCTTTTTTTTGAGGCATAAATCTGTGTTTGATGAGGACATTGTACGGGCTTCAGGACAAAATTATGTTTCTTTTCTGATGTAACATGGAACAATTCGTCGCCAAATTTCTTTGCGTGTCCGGATATTTCAAAAAGTTCAACTTTTGCTAAAGAAGGAGCTGACACTTTTTCAAAACCGTAGTTTCTGCAAATATTTTCTACCTCTTTTTTTAGTTCGTCAATAATTGTAGTTCCCTTTGGAGTAAATAACGGTAAACCTGGACCGACTAAATCGGAAAAACAAAATAAATCCAACTCTTTTCCTAACTTTCTATGATCTCTTTTTTCGGCTTCTTCCATCATTTTCAAATAATCTTCCAATTCCTTTTTGCTTTCAAAGGCTACTCCATAAATTCGCTGGAGCATTTTGTTTTTTTCCGATCCTTTCCAATAGGCGCCGGAAATTTTGGTGAGTTTTATAGCGTCAGCTTTTATTTCTCCGGTTGAGTCCAGGTGCGGGCCGGCGCAAAGATCGACGAAATGTCCGGTTTTATAAACAGAAACTAGTTGAACTGGTTTGCTAGTTAAACTGGTTTGTTGAGCTTTCTCGATGTCCTTTATTAATTCGACTTTGTAATCCTGCTTTAGCTTTTTAAAATCTTTCAGGGCTTCTTCAATCGAAATTTCCGCACGTTCAAAAGGATAGTTTGCATTAATGATTGCTTTCATTTTTTCCTCAAGAAGCGGAAGGTCTTCCGGAATGAGAGTTCGAGGTAGATCGAAATCATAATAGAACCCATTTTCAATAGCTGGGCCGATGCCGAATTTGGCTTCTGGGAACATTTCTAAAACCGCTGTGGCCAAAACGTGTGAAGCGCTGTGGCGGAGAATTTCTAAATTATTTGGGGTGGTTTTTTTTGACATATGATTTTTCTTATGCTAATTATTTATTGTTGTAAACTTACTTATACAAGGAGGATGTTATGGCCAGAGGAGTGGTTACAAGGATCGGCATTGGGAGTCTTTTGGCAAGTCATGGAGGTTCAATCGAACTTCCCGAGGAAGTAACTTTACACTGTCCTCAATGTGGATCAGAGGTTGCCGACAAAGGACAATGTTTGGTGAGTTTAGTGAAGATTCCAGGAGAATCAAAAACCGGATGGGTATTGGGATTCGACTTGGATTGTCGGAGGTGTGGATGCTATGGCAAGTCTCCGGCCGTTGATTTTTAAGTTGCATAACAAAACCCCGTCTCAAAAATTTGTCGAGAATATCAATTCTCAAAAAACAAATTCTTGGGACGGGGCTCTTTTTTTACCCTCTCCTGCCCTTTGGGCATCCTCTTCCGCAAGCGGGCGAGGAGGATAAGGAAAAATTTTTCGATCCCGCGGTTCCACCCAAGTTTCAACTCCGACCCTCTCCTGTCATGAGTACATGACATCCTCTCCCGCAAGCGGGCGAGGAGGATAAGGAGGTGACTCTTTTTGGGACTTATTTGCCAGTCTTGGCAGCTGCTCAGCGGGTGGTTAGTCCGCGTCAGCGCAGCATTCAGTTGGTTTTATTATATAAAAAAAACGGAAAAATTACAAGTTTACCCCGTGGAGTAATTTTTCCGAAAGAAAAATAATTTTGTAGAACAAAATTTACTCCACGGGGTGAACCCTGTGGAATGCGCCTTTGGTGCAAATCGCTTTTGCGATTTATTCAACAGGGTGAACTTTGACAGTAACGTTTTTATCTGGTATCAAGAGAAGAGTTCTTATCACCGGCTTGATAAACCAACGCTTTTCAAGTGAGAGAAGGAGAAAAAAAATGATTGTCAATAATCAGGAGGATTTTGTTCGTCTGCATGGGCAGGAGGCTTATGAAGAAATTGTAATTCCGTTAGTAGATGGCGATGTTCCTATGTCCGAGAAGGAAGCTATTTTAGTCGGACACTATTATTTGGTTTGCGGACCTCTTTTAAGGCGTGGACGCAAAAATATGTCGCTTTTGGATTTCCGTCTTGAAAAGGATTCAGAATATGATTCTTTGATCAAAGAAATAAAAGCAAACATGACGTCGAGAAAGGAAAAGCGGAATGACCAGGAAAGATCTTATTAGAAAGATGGGGCCAGATAGTTGGAATGAGTATGCTGTTCCAGCGATGAACAGTGCTCTTGGCGATTTCGTTGGAAGAGAAAAGGCGGCAATGGCTGTTTATTTTGAAGCAATACTTCCGGCACGAAGCAAAAGGGGGCTTATCTGCATGAATAGTTCTTTTGATGAAATTATGGAAAAATTGCCTTCTGAAAGAAGAAAGCCGCTAAGGCTTATAATCAAGAAAAAAATAAAGGATGTTCATCAGAGATACACTTGTTGTTAGTGTTATGTGGGCTTTGGGGATAATTCTCCAAAGCCTCTTTTTTTGTGGTATAATGTAATCACTAAAAATTTATTTAATGGGGTTCACCCCAGTGGAATAAGGTTCGATAAATCGAACCTACTGCGGAGCAGTATTCCACGGGGTAAAGAAATATGGACGAAAAACAATTGGAAAAAATAAAAAATCAGGAAAATAACAAAGTTGTTGAAGACGATAATTTATCTGACGATTTATCTACAGAAAGCGCTGATAGCGGAAAAAAAATAGCCGAATGGGCGATAATCGGGCTGGCGCTGGGATTTGTCATCGTGGCAGTCGGATTTTTTTCCTGGAATAAATATTATCAAAATCAGAAGGAGATCAGTAATCTTAAGTCACAGATAGAAAACTTGAAACAAGTGGGCGACAATAGTGCGAGCGGAAATTCAAGCGGCCAAGACTCAAGCGCGCAGGGAGATGCTTTGGTTGATGAATACGTTGGCTGGAAAACCTATACCAATTCAGAAGTTGGATATATGCTGCGCTACCCGTCTGACTGGACGCTAAAAGAAACAAGCGGAAAAAGCGAAGTGACCGGATCTGATATCAAATATATCACTATTGATACTCCGGATAATAAATATTTTCTCTATTTCGGATTAAGGAAAAAAAGCGATTCTTTTTCAATGTCCGATCGGACTGGCGTCGGAGCAGGGGAAATTCAGGATAGTGGTTCAGCGACAGTTTTGGATACGGAAATAACTATACGGAAGCTGGTTTATAAAAATAAGATAAATGAGTTGTTCTTTGGAGCGATAAATTCAAACCCAACGGCAGACGGAAATTATGTTTTTGCAGCGGGCTTTGGAAGTCATATTGATACGTATTCAGGATCAGGTATCGATCCGAATCTCACATATATCGGAACGTCCGGAAAAATATTGGCTTCAGTTAAATTAATTGAAAGAGCTGCGGCTGTTAGTGCTGGATCCGGATCGGCATGTGCTCCGATTTTTACAGCCGAAGAAAAACTCAACATGAAAGGCTGGAAAACATTTGCCAATACAAAATATGGATTCAGTTTTACTTATCCCAATGATTGGCCGATAAAAAATTCCAGTCAAGACAATGTATCATTGGGCGACAAAGATGATGCAGTAACTTTCCAGATAAAAAGCGGCAATTCTCCCTTTGGGCTGGAAAGTTACAAATTAGGTTCAAAGAAGTTGGTAAAAATAGCTTGCAAAGACGTAACGATTACTTCCTATATAGCCGATCCGAAAATTGATCCGTCGTTTGCCGGGGACGAAAGAATGATTATAACCAGTTTTGAAAAAGGCGGAACAGCGCATACGATATTTTTTACCTATAAAGACATTGGTGCTTCTATTTCGAGCGATATTATTGAAGCGTTCAATCTAATTTTAAAATCAATAAACTATGTCCAATAAAACTACAGCAATTGTTATCGTATCGGTCGTATGCGTTGCGTTTATTATACTTTTGGGAGTCCGTTTTTTTAGCGGTGAAGACAGCTGGATTTGCCAGAATGGCCAGTGGGTAAAACACGGAAATCCAAGTGCGCCAGCACCGTCAATCGGATGCGGAGAAACAGCCAAAAAAGAAAAAGTTCAGGATGAAAAAGTTGAAGTTGACAATCAGAGGCAAAAAGATGAGGCAGAAGATAATGCTCAGGAAAAAAACATCGTTGTTGATTTGCCTAAAGCTAATAATTTAATCGGTCTTCCGGTTGTTATAAAAGGGCAAGCTAGGGTTTTTGAGAATACTGTAAGCTATAGAATTAAGGATTCTGACGAGTCAATACTTTTGGAAAATTATGTAACTGCCGATAGCAAAGATATTGGCGAATTTGGATCGTTTGAGGTGGCAGTGAACTATCCGGAGCCGAAAGGCGAGAAAGGAAAAATAGAAGTTTTTGAATATAGTGCCGAAGACGGATCGGAAATAAACAAGGTGGAGATTCCTATTATGTTTAAAAAAGTAGAATCAATTAATGTTAAAGTTTTTTTTGGAAATCGAAAGGAAAATGTTAATTCGGAGAGTTGCGATCAAGTTTTTGAGATTGAGAGAAGAATTCCGAAAACTCAAAGCGTGGCAAAACAATCTCTTTTAGAACTAATTAATGGCCCCACGTCGGGAGAAGGGGATGATGGATCATTTTCGGAAATAAACGGAAATGTAAAAATCAATAAAATAATTGTCGAAGGAGGAATTGCAAAAGTTGGTTTCAGCAAGGAGCTGATCGATGGCATAAGCGGATCATGTGAATTGCAAACGATCAAAGCCCAAATTATCAGCACTCTCAAGCAATTTCCGACAATTAAAGATGTTCAGATTACTATAGACGGGAAGAGTGATAGTTTTTGATTTTACAGGGTGTGTCTTTATGAAAATAGCAGATATCAGAAATGAATATTGGGAAATTTTCATTTTTTGACCGGATTTTTTAGTTATTGTATAATTTAGGCAATGGAAGAAAATACAAAAAAAGAAATATCCATGGATGAGCTTGCTTTAATGGTTCAAAAAGGTTTTTTGGGCGTGGAAGAAAACATGAAAAAAGAGATAGTAAAGGCAAAAGATGAATTGAAATCGGACATAGCTGATGTTAGAGCCGATCTTAATAAAAAAGTGGATATTTTTGTCCACAAAAGTCTTGAGTATAGGGTAGAAAAATTGGAAGAAAAAGCTGGAGTTGCGGGGAAGAAGTAAGCAAAATCTTTTCTATAAAAAATAGAGCCGGGTATCGCTTAGATATCCGGCTTTTGAGTTTTGTTTGTTTCTCATTTTGGTGGGTTTAAGGATTTGATGAAAGCCCATTGGCTAGCTCTTTTAAAACAGGTAAATCCGATTTTATCGAACCTTTTTTCCTCCATATATTTGCAAGCCTCATCTAGAGTTCGAAAGGGTCCAATCACCTCATAAGTTTTTTCAAAAACAATAACATATGGCGTTAGCATGGGTCACCTCCTTATAGATGTTTGCCTTTATTCAGCCATTATAGATAGTTTCCACATATGTAGTATTAGCATATAACATAATCAAAAGTCAATTATTATACTGTAATAATCAAGTTATTTCAACTTTCCCCTCCGGCACTATTTGTTTCAAATCCCGTTCGATGTCGTCAATTTCTTTGATGCAATAGGGAGTTTCCAGTTTTGTGTTGCCGATATTTAAATAAACTTTTATCGATCCGAGCTCGCATTTGTCAAAGTGAGTAGAAAGTTTTTTCAGGATTTCTTTGGAGAAGTTCGGGGGAAGGGTGATGATTAGTTTAGATCTAGCTCCGTCATTCTGAGGCAAATTTTCTGATTTTAAATCAGAAAATGTAGCCGAAGAATCTACCATATCATTTTGATTGTTGTATTTTTTAGCAGATCCTTCGTCCGGCTGGTCGCCGTCCTCAGGATGACGAACAAAGGATCGATTGCCGTTATTGGGATGACGGGCAAGAGGAATAATATTATTTTCGTTTTTATGGCCATTCGACTTTTGTGTGGCGAGGATTCTTTTGAATTTTTCCAACTCCTGCGGCGTGATGACTTTAACGCTGTCTACCAGAATCTTAAAATTGCCGTCTTTGTCGGAAACTTTTCCGGAAGCAAGGATTATTTTTTCTTCTTCCCAAAGAGAGCCGGTTTCTTCCAGGACTTTCGGGAAAACCAGAAGCTCCATCCGCGAATCAATGTCTTCAATGGTGGCAAAGAGCATCGTTTTCTGGTTTTTGAGAAAAATTTTCTGGACTTTCGAAATCACTCCGCCGACATTGATGTTTCTTCCGACATAAGAGGAATTGATATTTCTGATCCTAATTGCCATCTTATTCAAATATTCTACATATTCTTTGACTGGATGGTCGCTGATGTAAAGTCCCAAAAGTTCTTTTTCCCAAGCGAGTCGCTGTTTCTTTTCGGCCGGTTCGGCAGTCGCTAATTTAATTTCTGGCATGGCTAAATCCTGCGCTCCAAAAAGGCTGAATTGGTTGGAATTTTTCATTTTCTGGATATTTTTCGAATGAGCCAGAATATTTTCAATTGATGCCAAGATCTGGCTTCTTTCTCCTAGTTCTTCCAAGGCGCCGACCTTGGCCAGAGCTTCGATAGATTTTTTGTTGAGATCCTTATGCTGGATTCTTTCAATGAATTCAGTCAGAGTCTTAAACTTTCCGTTTCTTTTCCTTTCTTCAACGATTTCATGAGCGATAGTGTGTCCGACGTTTTTTATGGCATTGAGTCCGAAACGGATCCGTTCCTTTTTATTTTCCAGATCAGGAATAACGGCAAATTCTTCAAAACTTTCGTTGACGTTGGGAGCGAGAACTTCGATGCCCATTTCCATGCATTCAGCCACTTCAATAGCCACGCGATCAATGTTGTCTTGATCGGAAGTGAGAAGCGCGGCCATGAAGGCAGCCGGGAAGCGGGATTTGAGATAAGCGGTTTGATATCCGATTAAGGCATAACAGGCAGCGTGGGAACGGTTAAACCCATAGCCGGCAAAAGGCTCAATGAAAGAAAAAACTTTTTCAGCGACATTTTTCGAGACCCCTTGTTTTATGCAGCCTTCGATAAATTTTTGCTTTTGTTCCTGGACGAGGGCGAATATTTTTTTGCCCACTGCTTTTCTAAGCACGTCCGCTTCACCCAAAGTGAATCCGGCCAGTTGTTGCGCAATTTGCATGATCTGTTCCTGATAAACGGCTACGCCATAAGTTTTTTCGAGTATTGGCTTTAATGCCGGATGAAGATAGCGGATTTCCCGTTCGCCGTGCTTTCTGGCAATAAAATCAGGAATCCAATCCATCGGCCCTGGTCGGTAAAGTGCTACCATAGCGATAATATCTTCGAAAACATTCGGCTCAAGCAGCTTCAGATACCTTTTCATGCCGGAACTTTCCAACTGGAATACTCCGGTCGTGTTGGCTTTTTGCAGAAGTTCAAAAGTTTTTTTGTCATCGAGTGGAATATCATCAATGTTGATTTCTTCTCCTCTGATTTTCCGAACAATGCGGAGAGTATTTTGGATGATGGTCAGGTTTTTGAGCCCCAGAAAATCCATTTTAAGCAAGCCTATTTTTTCGATGTAGCTGGATTTGGTCGAAGATGAATATTGGGTTACAGCTCCGGAATCCTTTCCAATGATTTTTTGAAGCGGGGAATATTCAACGACTGGATCTTTAGTGATAACTACCCCGCAGGCGTGCATGGAAGCATGGCGCACCACGCCTTCGAGACGCGCAGCGCTGTCAATCAGTTTTTTGGCATCTTCTCCGCTTTTGTAATGATCAGAAAACTCCTTCACTTCCTCGATCGCTTTTGGAATAGTGGAAAACATCGGAATCATCTTGGCAGTCTTGTCGCAAAAATCGTAGGGAAGCCCCAGGGCGCGGCCGGCATCGCGAATGGCGGCCCGCGCGGCCATGGTTCCAAAAGTGATGATTTGCGCTACATGATCATTGCCATATCTTTCCCGGACATAATCCAGAACTTCGTCGCGCCGGTCGTCCGCAAAGTCCAAATCCACATCCGGCATGGATATTCTTTCCGGGTTCAAAAATCTTTCAAAGAGCAGATCATATTTTATCGGATCAATGTTGGTGATATTCAAAAGATATGACACAAAGCTTCCTGCGGCTGAGCCTCTGCCTGGGCCAACGATAATTCCCCGATTTTTTGCCCAATTAACAAAATCGGAAACGATCAAAAAGTATGAAGCAAAGCCGGTTTTTTCAATTACTCCGAGCTCATATTCCATCCTATCTTTATGCACCTGGGTGATATTTTTTCCAAATCTTTTTTCCAGACCCTCTTCAGTCAGTTTCCGAAGATATGATTCTGCGTTATATCCCTCCGGCACATCAAAATGAGGGAGCTGGGTTTCTCCGAGGCGAATTTTCAAATTGCACGCGTCGACAATTTTCTGGGTATTGGTGATGGCTTCCGGAAAATCCTTAAAATGTTCTGCCATTTCTTCCGGGCTCTTGAGATAAAGCTCAAAATCCATCATATTCATCCTATTGGTATCCTGTACTTTTCTGTTAGTCTGGATGCAAAGCAGAATGTCCTGGATAGGTGCGTCTTCTTTTTTGACATAATGATTGTCGTTCGTTGCCACGATAGGAATTCCGGTGGCTTTTGAAATTTCAACCATGCCTTTATTGGCTATGTCCTGGTTGGGAAAGCGGGGATGATTTTGAAGTTCAAGATAAAAATTACCTTCGCCGAATATTTCCTGATACTCCAATGCCAGTTTTTTAGCCTTTTCCATATCTCCCGCAATGATAGTGACAGGTATTTCTCCTTCGGCACAGGCAGAAAGTCCGATGAGGCCTTCCGAATGTTTCCGTAGCAGTTCTTTATTGATCCGGGGCTTGTAATAGAATCCTTCGAGATGGGCGATGGAAATCAGCTTCATCAGGTTTTTATAGCCCTTTTCGTTTTTGCAAAGAAGAATCAAGTGATGACGAGTTTTGTCTTCGGTAGTATTGTTTTTACTTTGATAATCTCCAACTGTGAGATACATCTCGCATCCGATTATTGGCTTTATCCCTTTTTCCTTGGCTTTCATATAGAATTCAATGGCGCCGTAAAGCACGCCATGATCAGTGAGGGCTATGCTTTCCATCCCGAGTTCTTTCGCGCGGTCAAGAAGATCGTCGATCTTAGCGAGACCGTCTAAAAGGCTGTAGTGGCTATGGACATGGAGGTGTGTGAATTTCATAAATCAAAATGTAAATATCAAAAATAAAAATGACAAATCAAAATAAAAAATAGGGAATTATTAATTTTGCATTTTTTATTGTCATTTTGCATTTTGAGATTTGATTTTTAAATTAATATAAAAACTACCTCTAAAAGTAGTTCAAAATATTTTATAAAAATAATATAGCAACTTCATATGCATGTTCTATCTCCATCCCCCAGGTTCCCCTTTGAGTTTTGCGAGATATTTTTTATTGAATATAGTCTAGCACAAAATCGGAATTGACAAAAATCAAAAAAATGTATAGTATTTTCATGCGGCTAGAGTCAGTGGGACTTGGGGTCGTAGGGAATTATCGATAATGGATTGCCCGGCAATGTGTGTGGCGCGCGCGATCACAATTGCCGGCTTGACAGTTCTTTGCCCACTTCACGGGCTAATCATAAAATGTGGCGGTATACGGAAACTCTATTTTTCTTCCTGAACCGCCGCTCCCTGCGCTATACGGGCAGATCTCTGCTTCGGCCACTCTCGTCCAAATTTTCCGCTCGATCCTTATAGCGCAGGTTCCTCTTTTTTTTCCTGTTCCCCAGAAGTCCATGTACTTCTGGGGGCTTTTTTTGTTTTTCTTTACGAATTACGAATTATGTACCAATATACTAATGTACGAATTAAAATACGAAATGGACAAACATCTATTTAAAACAGAATTAAAATTTATTTCTCAAGGCTATGAATATGTTATTGGTGTGGATGAAGCGGGGAGAGGTCCGCTGGCCGGGCCAGTGGTTGCGGCGGCTGTTGCCTTGCGAAAAAATTGTCATTCCCGCGAAACTTGTCCTCAAGATTCATCGGGGAGCGGGAATCCAGATTGGATTCCGGGTCAAGCCCGGAATGACAAAGAATTTGATTTAGTCCGTGATTCAAAGCTTCTTTCAGAAAAACAGCGAGAAGAACTTTATGATTTTATTTTAGAAAATTTTGATGTCGGAATCGGAATCTGTGATCATAAAACGATTGATAGAGTTAATATTTTGCAGGCGACTTACCTAGCGATGAAGAAAGCGATAACTGATTTAAATAAAAAACTCTATAAATGTCATTCCCACGAAAGTGGGAATCCAGAAACAAAGAATAAAAACTGGATCCCTGCTTTCGCGGGGATGACAAAAGTACGAATAAAAAAAATAATTCTTGTTGACGGCAATAAAGTCATTCCCAATCTAAGCATGGAACAGAAATCTATTATCGGCGGTGATAAAATTGTGAAATCAATTTCCGCCGCGTCCATTATTGCTAAGGTAACGAGGGACAGGATAATGCGCGAATATCACAAAAAATATCCTATGTATGATTTTGCCCAGCATAAAGGTTACGGGACAAAAACGCACCGGGAAATGATCAAAAAACACGGGTTTTGTGGGATCCACAGGAGATCTTTCAAGGTTAAGTGAAAACTGGACGAAGAAGGAAGAAGGGTGCTAAAATATTATTAGGTTATCCCGCACCGAATTCCAAATAAGACCACTGTTAGTTGATAAATTTTACCACGAAATCGCCTGCGGCTTAGCTCTTCGATAAACTGAATTAACTACTGCGAATTGGTGCGGGATGCTCGATTTTGTTCCTGCTCACTGCGTTCGCAGACAAAATTGGCATATGAAAATTGGAATAGATGCAAGGACTATATTAAACCCGGAAAAAGGTGATGCTATCGGGGTGGGACATTATACATATCAATTAATCCGCAATCTGCTTCAAATCGACAAGGAGAACGAGTATGTGATTTTCTTTGATTTCCACGCGCGCGAAAAGGACATCAAAAAATTCAAGCAGCCGAATGTAAAGATAAAATTCTATCCATTTTCGGATTATAAAAAATATCTTCCGGGAGCCTATAATGAAATTTTGGGAACGGCCACTCTCGCCCGCGAACATTTGGACGTGATCCATTCAACTTCACCGACCAGCCGGATTCCTTCAAGTTATCGCGGGAAAACAGTTGTGACCGTGCATGACCTGGCGTCATATAAAGTGCCGGACGTATTTCCTAAGATTAAAATCGCCAGATTTAAGGCGGTGACCAGCATGATGGTAGGAAAAGCGGACAGGATTATCGCTGTATCAGAATCGACAAAAAAAGATATTTGTGAAATTTTTGGATGCAAAGAAGGAAAAGTAGAAGTGATCTATTCTGGAATCGACAAACGATTTTTTGAGGAACCGACGATAAGCCGGGAGAAAATCATGGCGAAATTCGGCATCAGCAACCATGAGACAAAATATATTTTGTTTTTGGGAACGCTGGAGCCGATAAAAAATTTGAGCCGTCTGTTTGAAGCATACAAAATTATGCGGGACACTCTGAAAAAGGAAACCGGGAAATGTGATTATAAACTAGTAATAGCTGGAAAAAGAGGATGGCTGGCCGAAGAATACAAAAAGATGGCGAAAGACCTGGAAATCGGAAAAGACGTGATTTTCACCGGTTATGTGATTGGAGATGAGATTGTTCCGCTGTTCAAAAATGCCGAGTTTTTTGTGATGCCGTCGCTCTATGAAGGTTTTGGAACAACTGTTCTTGAAGCATTCGCCACAGGAACGCCAGCCATAGTTTCCAATGTTTCTTCAGTTCCGGAAATTGCCGGAGATGCGGCTATAATGGTGAACCCGATCAATACGCAGGAGATAGCCGATTCCATGATACAAATGGCAAAAGATGATAAGCTGCGCTATGATTTCCGCCAAAAGGGATTTCTACAGGTGAGAAAATTTGATTGGGAAAAGACAGCCAGGGAGACACTGGAGATATATAAATCACTGAAAAAGTAAAAAACTAGCAACTGTTGATTCTTTAAAAAAGCCAGGAATAGTCCAGGGGCTTTTTTTATTTGTAAAATTAAGAAAAGTATATATAATGAATCCAGATCTTTTTTTATCAATAATCAGGAAAAAATAAAACCGCTTCTTACATTGGAGGATATCATGAAGAATATCTACATTGTCGATCGGGATGATAGCTTTCCGGAAATTATGCAGCTGATTTTAAACGAAGACCGGCCGGGAGAGTATGAATTTTTCGGAACGACTTCTGGATCAATTTTGCTTCATAAAATTAAAAAG
>Ga0247841_10000526_pt1 | contig 98873 bp, 90 predicted proteins | sample LaCruzMarch2015__2_FD_192410 | JGI IMG/M metagenome (GOLD analysis project Ga0247841, IMG submission 192410) | Freshwater microbial communities from meromictic Lake La Cruz, Castile-La Mancha, Spain - LaCruzMarch2015_18m | ecosystem: Environmental > Aquatic > Freshwater > Lake | place: Spain...
AAGAAGACCGAAGACTCGATCAACTCAATGTGTTTGAATAGGCGCCACCTTCAGGTGGGCCCCATATTTAGACCGCTTTGAGCGGTTCACGATTTCAAGCCTCCGGCTTTGCCGGAGGTCACTGACATTTCTCACATCATGAGCATTTAGAGGTCCTACGATGAAAGGATTACAGGTAGTTGGCTCTGGGGACGTGAATCAGAAATTCTCGTCCGAATTTTTTCACAGAGTGAATCGTATCTTGCCTGTCGATCAAGAGGTTTTTGCGGTGCCTCCTGATATGGAGGTCCGGACGGCGATAAGCCTCATGGAAAAAAATGTTTATTCTCACTCTGTGGACACATGTTTACTCGTGGCCTGGCAAGCCGGATCTTGATCATGGTTCCCGCTGCGCTCTGCCAAGGGTATCTAGACTCTCTCACGAGAACTGTGGGGTCGGATTCCGTAGCTCTTGTTGACATTCGCAAGTTTCGAGAAATGGAAGCTAATGTAGAACTTGGAGCCAGCCCATGGCCAACACCCTTTATTGCAATTCTGAGCGACACTGTCGCTAAGAGAGAACAAATATCATCGAGTATGGTTGGTTGCCATTGGGATTTGGTCGTAGTGGACGAGGCCCATCGCCTCACTGGGAGAAGTCTTTCGGTAGTTGAGCGTATGATCAGAGAGGGAGTCGTGTCCAGGACTCTTTTTATGACAGCCACCCCAACCAAGGTGCTGCTGTGTATAGGGGGCCAAGAACTTTGCAGGACTGAGTGGGGCGACGAAGATGAGATCGATTGGCTTGGGCATAGCCTGAGGCCACCCGAACCAGAACAGGTATTGCTAAAGTTAGAGAGAACTAGGGAAGAGATTCAATTTCTTGAGGCTCTGGAGTCATTTCTTAACCTAGCGACGATTACGAAATCAAAGACTGCAAATTTTCTTAAAGATGAACTGCTTCAAAGGGTTGCTTCAAGCGTTTTCGCTGTAGATGAGACATTAATGCGACTGAAGCGGATCAGAAATGACATTGTGCACGGTCGCACAGTAGCAAGTCCGCAAGACCTATTTGGTGCAATCTCAGACTGGGAAGAGGAAGTCGGAGACAATCTTGAACTTATGGGCCTGTTGCAAGGTTTCGCTGGAACTGAAAACCTGCTTGGTTTAGTAGATGAGATACGGAGTGATCAGAAACTCGAAACTCTTTACCAGCTATTGAAAGAATTGACGAACGAGGAGAATGGAGTCCACCGCAGGATTTGCATATTCTCATCTTATGTGGACACAGTCTTGTATCTTGAATCGTCTCTTTCAGACGTAGGCTATAATGTGACAAGCCTTACAGGTTCGACATCCCCTGAAGATCGGACTGGGTTCATCCAAATTCTCAACGAAAGCAACAAACCATTGGTTCTCGTGACATCCATCACGGAAGGTACAGACTTCAGAGATATGGATGTCCTGATTCATTACGACCTTCCTGCCGTTCAGGCTCAGATGGAACAGCGTCGAGGGAGGTTCAACAGATTGGGCCGAACCAAACCCTTTAAGGAATTTGCTTTCAGCGACAAATCAGGTGTGCTTCAGTTTGAGGACAATTTATTTCCCTAACCTATGTGTGTAATGAAAACTACTATATCAGTGCGGATTATGATCACTTAACCACAGCCGAATACAAAAAATTTTCTGAGAGCGATTGCATTATGGGTGTTGAGATTTGGATCGGGGAAGAATTCGAGCATGGCCATGAGATGGAGGCGCTGGCTGCGTTCCTTAAGAACATGGTTCACAGCTATACCAGTGAACCGACCAGATTCTGCGTGCCGGCAAATTTCATGGTCAATTACAGCCCTATTGATCTGGCGGTGGTCCAGAACAACGGGTTGGCAGTAATTGAACTCAAACAAGTGGGTGGGCCTGTCTTCGGAGGAGAAAACGGAGACTGGATCATCCGTGAAGGCAACAAACAAAAAGTGCTTCGAGGCGGGTCGAAGGGAAATCCTTACAACCAGGTCATCACTTACCGCATTTCCTTTCTCAAGTTCCTCGATAGTCATCGCAGCAAGTTTCTGCAGCCACGGGTAGGACTGGAACCTCGATTCGATCACGTGAATGGCATAGTCACGCCTTATTGCTCTACAGCGGAAATACCATTCTTGGTGATAGGGGAAGTAACCTCTCTCACCGGCTGATCCCTAAATTTGAGTCCATCAAAAGAGCGGTCAATATCCGAAATGACCTAGTATTGATTGAATTGACCGGCCAGGCCCAGTTCGAGAGCAACATGAACAAGTGTCGTGGATGCAGGCAGATGTCCTCCCATTGCGCTCGGATTGCCCTCCTTTCAAACGAAGAGGATACCCGTCCAGTAGAGACGACAACATGGCTCCATTCAGATTCAAGGATCCCATCGGAAAAGGAAAGTGCGTTCTTTCTACACTACTCACGGCTGATTGCGGGCGAATTGAGAGCGCTCAAGGAGATGCATGCAGAGCTGTGGCGGAAAACTCCCGAACAAAGAGAAGCTCAGGGAGAAGCATTTAGAGCGGCAAGTTTCCGTTTGGAAAGTCAGCAAAAGGGTAGATACCAGTACAGTCTGGAAGGAAGCAATTCAAGCGAGTTCAGAGCAGGAGATTCGGTATTAATCAGCGATTGTAAAGGTCCGTCCAGCGGTCGGGTATCTCTGGGAATAGTGCAAGATACTTCGAAAGACGCCTTGCTGATTTCGGCAAGCGAGGAGATACGTTTTGAGCCTGTTTGGGTTGACCCTTACACGAATGAGAACCTTACAATACGGCTGTTCAAAGGTCTCTATCGTTGGATATCAAGACCTTCCCAGATGAGTGACCATATATGCTCCATCCCGGGGACCATCTGGTACAAAAGAGCGTTGAGACCGGCCACCAAACAAGTTGGAGATGCGAGGTTAATCATAAATGAGGCAGGTATCGGTGGCTTGGCAAGGAGGCTCCTTGATCCCAACGAATCGGCACAGTTTGTCAATGTGCCGTTAGACAACACAGGGGGACCTCGGACCAACCTGAAGGAAGCGCAGATCGTCTGCGACATCATTGAGGCCCTCGCAACGGGAGGATTTTCTTTGGGAAGAAAGGACGCTATCGCGATCATCTGTCCCCGACGCGCCCAGGTGGAATTGATAAGGCGGCAACTTGAGAGCCTGTTCAGAGATAAACGTATCTGCGAGGGTGATACGGAGAGGGCGATGCTGGATTCGGTGAAGTACTGTGGACAGGTTTCAAGGGAGCCAGAGCGATGTCGTTATTGTGTCCTTGGGCATGTCCGACAGTTCGGTTTCTCCTCATCTTGCCGATGAGAAACGTTTGAACGTTGCCATGTCGAGGGCTCGACACAAGTTGATTCTGCTAGGGAATCTTGAGGCACTGAGTCAGGAAGATATTTTCGGTAATCTTTTCCAAACCATAAGCACGGAGCTACCTTACTCAGACTGGTACATAGAAGCGGGATAGTATGGTAAAACAAATGGGTAGTGATCGAAAGCTAACCGGAAACTTGATCGGAGGATTCATTCGTTACCTCGCAAAGTCCGACCAGAAGGGAGTCAAGTTTGCCTAACCAACTCAGAACCAGGAACCCAAAACCAGGAACCAGAAACTCAAAAAGCGGCTCACCGGCCACCCCGGCGGAGATGAGGAAACGATTCGAGGAATACCTGGTTGGGCTCGCCAGGGGCAAAGAACCCGGCAAAGTCCGGATTGTCATGGAGTGAAGCTGCTAGTGATAGAGAATGAAAAAGACTTGAGATATGTTCTGAAAAAAGGCGAGACGCTTGCAGTCGAGTTTAAGAGCGACGTAAAGCAATTTCCTGACCGAGAACTAGTTGCGGCGGTGGTTGCCCTTGCGAACACCGAGGGCGGTGACCTGTATCTGGGGGTCGAGGACGATGGCACAGTCACCGGCCTACACTTTAATCATCTTGACATCACTGGACTTCCTGCTCTAATAGCCAACCGTACCATTCCGTCGCTGTCCGTCCGTGTTGAGCTGTTGGAATACCAAGACAAACCAATTGCCCGGATTCAGGTGCTCAAATCCCGACAGTTAGTTTCCACATCGGAAGGTTTGCTTCAGCGGAGACGGCTGCTTGCCAACGGAAAGCCTGAAGCTATTCCGTTTTATCCCCACGAATTTGTCCAACGGCAAGCCAGTCTGGGCCTCGCTGATCCATCGGCCATACTACTTTTTTCGCTAACTACCGACGTCCTAAATCCTCTTGAACGGCAGCGTATTCGAGAGGCCATTCGCCGTTATGGAGGCGATGTCTCTCTACTTCCGCTGGCGGATGAAGAACTGGACGGGGCCATGGGTTTGGCCTCAACCGTGGAGGGGGTACGTCGCCCTACCTTGGCTGGTTTGCTTCTAATGGGCAGGGAAGAGGTGCTGCGACAACATGTCCCAGCACATGAAGTCGCTTTCCAGGTACTCGAAGGAACCGATGTACGGGTAAATGAGTTCTTACATAAGCCACTGTTACATACGTTTGAAGAAGTCGAAAGGCTCTTTGCGGCCAGGGTTTCGGAGCAGGAAGTTCAGGTCGGCCTTTTTCGAGTACCCATACCGAATTTCGAACGACGCGGGTTCCGGGAAGCCCTCGTTAATGCTCTCATCCACCGTGACTACGCCCGACTCGGCGCCGTTCACATCCGCATTGATGATGATGGTTTGACCATCTCTAATCCCGGCGGCTTCGTCGAAGGAGTGACACTAGCGAACCTGTTGGTCACGGAACCTCGCCCTCGCAACCCCCTTCTTGCCGATATTTCCAAAAGGCTCGGTCTGGCAGAACGCACTGGTCGGGGTATTGATCGGATATTTGAAGGCTTACTGCGTTACGGCCGTCCGGAGCCGGATTACAGCAGGTCCGACACTGATTCGGTGGTTGTACGAATGAGCAACACCGAATCTGACCTGGGGTTTCTCGAACTTGTGCTACGGGAAGAGGATCGCATGGGTCGCCGCCTACCGTTAGACAGTTTAATCGTTCTTTCACGCCTCCGCCAGGAACGACGGCTGACCACTGGTGACCTAGTTGAGTCTACGCAAAAATCCGAATCGGAAACCCGGTCGGTACTGGAGAAACTGGCTGAATCAGGGCTCGTTGAGGCCCACGGCGCCGGACGAGGGCGAACCTACACACTGAGCGCCAAGATATACCGCGCAACCGGACAGAAAGCCGACTATGTTCGACAGGCTGGTTTTGATCCGATCCAGCAGGAACAAATGGTCCTGACCTACATAGACACGCATGGATCGATCAGGCGGGCGGAGGTCATGGAGCTGTGTCGGCTGACAAAGGACCAAGCTTATAAGCTTGTAAGCCGCCTCAAAAAAAGGCGGCAGATTCAGCAGATAGGCGAACGTAAGAGTACTGTGTATACTCGTAAGCGTTAAGAATATGCGCCGGGCGGTAACCCTATGCGTCTTCTTATGCGCCAGGCGCATATCCAGCGCAAATGAAACCCGAAATAAGTGCGGGATATGGAGTGCCGGAAAGGTTTCTGGGCCGTAGCATAGGGTTATCAGCCACCCTGGTTACTGAGCAATTCTTACTGACAGCCAGGGTATGAAGGGTGTCCGGAGCAGGGGCCCTGATCGTTTCCCGCAAGGAATTCCGGGGGAATGAGAGGAATGCCGCGAATGAAATCCAATAACCAGGGACAATTGTTTTCCCACAAACCAGAGAACCAGGCAACAGACCCTGTGGAATGTCTCGGCCTGACCTTCCCGAACGATGAAAAGCGCCGTGAATACTTTTTGGAGAAGCTACGAGACAAGCTCCAGGACCCAGAATTCCGCAAGATCGAGGGATTCCCCATCGGATCGGACGAGGACATCCTGGCGCTGTCCGACCCGCCGTACTACACCGCCTGCCCAAACCCATTCATCGCGGACTTCATCAAGCTCTACGGCAAGCCCTACGATCCCGCGAGTGAGAACTACAAGAGGGAACCATTTGCCACAGATGTTAGCGAGGGAAGGTATTCACCAGAAACACTGTGTCACTCTTACCATACAAAGGTTCCTGCACGAGCGATTGTCAGATATCTTCTGCATTTCTCAAACCCAGATGACATTGTTCTTGATGGGTTTTGTGGCACTGGCATGGCGGGTGTGGCGGCGCACATCTGTTCTAATCCAGACTCTGACTTCAAGAAAGAAGTTGAGGACGAGTGGAAGGCGCTATTTGAGCAGCCTCCAGAATGGGGAAGAAGAAAAGCGATCCTCGTAGACCTCTCTCCGGCAGCTACCTTTATCGCATACAACTACAACACACCAGTAGATGTCCGAACGTTCGAGAACGAGGCTGCACGCATTCTGGCCGAGGTGGAGAAAGAGTGCGGGTGGATGTATGAAACCATAGACCCAAAAAACAAGAAAACTGGAAACATCAACTATTGTGTTTGGTCGGACGTTTTTTTCTGCCCAGATTGTGCGAAGGAAGTCATCTTTTGGGATGTAGCAGCAGACCAGGAGAAGAAACAGGTACGTTCTGATATCAAATGTCCACACTGCAATGCTGAAATATCGAAGAGAACTCTTGAACGCGTATGGGTTACTGAATTTGACGATGTCCTTGGACGCCCTATGGAGAGGGCGAAAACCGTTCCTGTTTTGATCAACTACAGCGTTGGGAAAAAGAGGTTTAACAAAACACCCGAGCAGAGTGATTTCGACGTCTTGTCGCGCATGAATAGGGAATCTGTTCCTTATCGGTATCCCGCCGAGAAAATGCTTTTGAGGGACGGCGTTTGGGGAGACCAATGGAGAGCAGGATACCACAAAGATGTTACTAACGCTCACCATTACTATACCCGTCGCAACTTACGCACCATTGCAGCGTTCTGGCAAAAAGCCCTTCCTCACATCAAGGATGTTGGTGTGGGAATGCTTTTGACTGCCACAGCTCTCAAACTCAGTAGACTGTCACGCTATATGTTTGATGCTGCTGGTAGGATACAGAACGGGGTTCTTTACATACCTTCTCTTCACCAAGAGATGTCACCACTACTTTTACTCGATACTGCTGTAAGGTATATTTCCCGCTTTCGATCAAGTGTTGATATCGACCGATCATGTTGTGTTTCGTGTGGAAGCACTACTGACCTTAGAGGCTTCCCAGGGAATTCGATTGATTATGTGTTCACTGATCCTCCATTTGGTGACAACCTCAAATACTCTGAGCTTAATTTCTTATGGGAGTCCTGGCTGCGTTTGTACACAAACACAGAGCCAGAGGCTGTGGAAAGCAAGATTCAGGAAAAACGCCTTGTTGACTATAAAGAGCTTATGGTGCGTTGTTTCCGAGAGTACTATCGAGTGCTGAAGCCGGGGCGCTGGATCACCGTTGAGTTTCACAACTCCCGCAACGCTGTCTGGAGTGCAATTCAAGAAGCATTACTTCGTGCCGGCTTCGTGGTGGCTGACGTACGCGGTTTGGACAAGAAACAAGGCGCGTTCAATCAGGTGGTTGCGGCTGGATCAGTAAAACAAGATCTTGTCATATCTGCCTACAAGCCGAACGATGGCCTCGAAAAGCGCTTCAAACTGTCGGCCGGCACCGAAGAAGGCGTCTGGGACTTTGTCCGCACCCACCTGAAGCAACTCCCGGTCTTTGTCTCCAAGGACGGCCAGGCCGAAGTCATCGCCGAACGTCAAAACTACCTGCTCTTTGACCGCATGGTGGCCTTTCACGTTCAGCGTGGCGTGACCGTGCCGCTGTCCGCGGCGGAGTTCTATGCCGGGCTTGCTCAGCGTTTCCCGGAGCGCGACGGGATGTACTTTCTCCCGGACCAGGTGGCCGAGTACGACAAGAAGCGCATGACCGTCCGGGACGTACGGCAGCTTCAACTCTTCGTCATCGACGAATCGTCGGCTATCCAATGGCTCAAGCAGCAGCTTGTCAAAAAGCCCCAGACATTCCAAGAACTCCACCCGCAGTTCCTCAAGGAACTTGGCGGTTGGCAGAAACACGAGAAGCCGCTGGAGCTATCGGACATGCTGGAACAGAACTTCCTTCGCTACGACGGTAACGGCGACGTGCCGAACCAGATTCACAGCTACCTGTCCACCAACTTCAAGGAGTTGCGCAACCTACTCAAGGATTATGAAAGCCTGCGAGCCAAGGGCAAGGATCGCTGGTACATACCCGACCCGAATAAGGCCGGCGATCTGGAGAAGCTGCGCGAGAGGTCGCTGCTCAAGGAGTTCGAGGAATACCGCGCACTAGGGGCGAGCGGCCGCTCGCCCAAACTGAAGGTGTTCCGCCTCGAGGCCGTCCGCGCGGGGTTCAAGAAGGCATGGCAGGAGCGCGACTACGCCACCATCATCACCGTGGCCCGGAAAATTCCAGAGAACGTTCTTCAAGAAGACCCAAAGTTGTTGATGTGGTACGACCAGGCGCTGACAAGAATGGGAGATGAGTAAGATGGCAATGATTGAAGGCTTCAGAATCCAAAACTATCGGGTATTAAAAGATATTGCCATGGGGCGCATTGGCACAGATACGAAATTACGTAAAGCAGATCCTCTTACGCCCATGACAACGGTTATTGGTAAAAACGGTGCGGGTAAGAGTTCGATCTTCGATGCCTTTGGCTTTCTCGCCGATTGTATGCATACAGACCTGGAAACTGCCTGCAATGCCCAAAACCGAGGGGGTTATGACAAACTGGTGTCTTCGGGTTCTGATCAGCCAATGTCACTAACGATCTACTACAGGGAATCTAAGAACGATCGCTCCATTACCTATGAAGTTAGCATTGCAAAGGATGAAAAGACGGAACTCCCGATTGTACTCAGTGAACGCTTGCGACAGCGTGCCAGAAGCGAGTCAAAGGGACAGCCCCGGTCATTTTTACGCTTGGAAAAAGGCAAAGGCAGCGTATGGGTTGGAGATGAAAGTTTGGAAGGAGATGAGACATCCAAGCGCGAAGTGGAATTTGATCCACACAAACTAGCCATCGTTTCACTAGCGGAACAGTTCAAAGAGAACCCTCGCATAGCTCAATTCAAGCAGTTCATCCAGAGCTGGTATCTTAGCTATTTCACTCCGGATTCAGCTCGAAAGGTCCCGCAGGCCGGGGTGCAGAAACACCTCAATCTACATGGGGATAATGTGGGGAATGTCGTTCAATACCTTGAGCGAAATCATCCGATTATTTTCAAGCGAATTCTGAAAGATATTTCAAATAAAATACCGGGGATAGGCACTATTGAGCCTTATCGCGATACGGTCACCAACAATCTTTACCTTCTTTTCAAAGATAAAGGCTTTGCAAAACCATTTACCCAACAACAAATGTCCGATGGAACCTTAAAGATGTTCTGTTACTTGATACTCTTGCAAGATCCTATTCCACCGCCGTTCATTTGTATCGAAGAGCCTGAAAATGGTTTGTACCATAAGCTCCTAGAGACGCTCGCAAGAGAATTTCGTGAGCATGCGACCGGCAAAAAGGGAGCATCGCAGATTTTCATCACCACTCATCAGCCGTATTTTGTGGATGCGTTGTCGCCGGAAGAGGTCTGGATTCTGGAGAAAGGTGAGGACGGCTTTTCCACCATTAAGCGTGCCAGCGACGATGCGACCGTGCAAAATATGGTCAAGGAGGGTCTTCCCTTGGGTGGACTGTGGTACAGCGATTATCTGGATGCGAGGTGAACCGATGCATTTCAACATACTCGTTGAAGACCAGTCAGGGAAGAAGGCACTGGATATTCTGGTTTCGAAGATTATCGGAGATGCGCACACATTCTTCGTGTATTCCTACAAAGGCATTGGCAGAATACCGAAGAACATGCGCGACGCGAAAGACGCCGCCAAACGCATCTTACTGGATAATCTCCCTAAACTCTTAAAGGGATACGGAAGGACGCAAGCTGGCCGGCCGCACTTTCAGGAGGTTGTGATCCTCGTATGCGATCTTGATGACAAATGCCTGAAAGCATTTCGGGACGAACTCTACGGAATCCTCAACGCCTGCAATCCAAGACCGGAAGCCCGATTCTGTATCGCAATCGAAGAAGGTGAAGCATGGTTCTTGGGTGATTTGAACGCAGTCAAGACGGCGTATCCCAAGGCCAAGGATGCCGTACTGAGTTCCTATGTGAATGACAGCATTTGCGGGACATGGGAGAAACTGGCGGACGCCGTTTGCCAAGGTGGTGTATCAGTACTGTCCGCCAAGGGCTGGCAAGCGGTTGGAACAGAAAAATCCAAGTGGGCGGAGGAAATTACTCCCCACATGACCGTTGAAAGCAATCTATCGCCAAGGTTTTGTTATTTCTGTGGAAAAATGCGAGAACTGGCCGGGGTGGCTTGATGGATCATGGGTGGTACTACAGCCCGGATTACAGGCAGCTCTGTCAGGTCATCGAAGCCCAGACGCTCTGGGGCAATATCAGGACTGAGGAATGAGTGCTGAGGACGGAGTATGGCGAAGATCGAAAGATTCGAGGACCTGATTGCATGGCAGAAGGCACGGGAATTGACGCGAGCCATCTACGAGGTGACGCGGCATGGGGCGTTCGCCAAGGACTACGGCCTGAGCGGGCAGATTCAGCGTGCGGCTGTCTCCATTATGTCCAATCTCGCCGAAGGCTTCGAACGCGGCGGTCGTGGCCAATTCCACCAGTTCCTTTCGACGGCAAAGGCTTTTTGTGCCGAGGTCCGCTCCCAATTGTATGTGGCGCTCGATGTCGGCTATCTGGACACAACCACATTCGACCGGTTCATGCAAAGAAGGACTGAGCGATGAGGACTCAGGACTGAGCAAGAACGGGCCTTGTGCGTCGAATTCCGGTATCGAGATATCCAATTTCAACAGCAGCATATCCACCCGGTTTTCTACCGGAGTGAACGTATAGACGAATACGTCCCTGATTTGGAGGTCGAAGGGCGTTTGATCGTTGAGATCAAGACAGTTGAAAAGATTATCGAGGAACACATTGGACAGATTCTAAACTACCTCCGGATCACCGGTTTGCAGGCAGGTGTTATCCTTAACTTCAAACACCCCAAGCTCGAGTGGAAAAAAGTTGTCTTACAGCAAGAGGCAGCGAAATGATTAGTTGCTTTTCTTTTCGCGTTCATTCGCGTCTATTGGCGGTTGTAGTCTTACATGAGTAGCTGGCGCGATCAAATCCTGAAGGAGTTCACCCCGAAGGTCGCTCGACTCACCCTGGTGGCCGATCCGGACGGGCTTCTTCTTGAAGAGGGAATTCTTCAAGAGATTCGCGAGCGAGGATTCGAGCTGATTCAATTCGAAGACAACGTAGCGTTCCGTTACGCCTATGAGACGAAGTTCCGCTCTATCTGGGATCGCGCGGCGAGCACACGGGCCTCGTCGTCGTATTGCGCTCCCAAGCCAGCGACCTGGGTGGGTTGCCCTATGATCTCCTTCAGGCCGGTCGCAAGCTCTCGTTCAACCTCAGCGAGATCTTTCAGAATCTCAGTTACCCGGTCGTGATTGCCTTGGACCCCGGAGACCTCGATGCCTTGTACGAGGCACACAGTCAACATGCACCGGGCCAACTGGGCGAGAACGCCACAAAGGAATTCGTCCTTCGGCACGTTTTTGAAATCTCACCGGAACTGATCAAGCAGCCGTCGGACCTCTTGCGGGTGCTTCTGCGCAGGCATTATCAAGGCCGGCGAATTCCGACTCTCCTTGACGAACGATTCATTCAACTCCTGCGCCAGAGCACCCTCTTCGACGACTGGCCGCTTGAGACCCTTGTTTCGGACCGGGAGGCGTTCTTCGCATTCCTGCAGGAGCGCTGGCCGATCTTCCTCGATCGTGAAGCAGCAAAGGGTCCCCTGAAGGATGTAATTGGGAGTCCGGCGCTTTTCCCGTTTCACATCAGACCCGTTCATGGTGAAGAACTCTCGGCTGAGTCTGCAAGTCGTTCGTCACGGCTTGGAAGAGGAGTTCGTGATGCTGGGAAAGCTTCCTTCAGGAAAGGGAACATGATGAATAGATAAGGTATAATCTGGAACAGTGTCACCGCTTGTGCAACGTCAGCGAAAATGGGAGTTGGGACGGAGATTTTTTAGAGGAGAATTGGTGACGCTGAGAAGGCCAAGAAAGAAAAGCAAAAATGAATGTAGATGCGAAAAACAGAAGAATTAGCCATTCAGGATTATCGGTTAAATGTTATCTATAAAAAAATGTATAATGAGATTTGCACTGCTGCAAGTCTTGTCACCGTAGGTATGTCCGGCCTTGCCGGACAAAATTCTGAGATATTCGGACGTTGTTTTCGTCAACAGGTATAATTCCGAGAAAGGTCTAACTAGTGTGGACAACAATATGAGCAACAAGAACGGAAAATTAATACTGGTCACCGGGGGCGCAGGTTTCATCGGAAGCCACATTGTGGAAGGCCTTCTGGAGCAAGGCGACAGGGTGCGGGTTCTGGACAACTTCAGCACCGGCAAGATGGAGAATCTTGAAAGTCTCGGGAATGGCAAGCTGACGCCGGGAAAGGACTTTGAACTCATTAGAGGCGACATTCGTGATCTGAGCACAGTAGAGGCAGCCTGCATGGAAACAGACGGAATATTGCACCAAGCAGCCCTGGGCAGCGTCCCGAGGTCCGTGGAAGATCCTGCTACTACCCAAAGTGTCAACGTTGACGGCACACTGAATGTTTTTCTCGCTGCACGAACTCATAATGTGCCGAGAGTGGTTTATGCGTCCTCATCATCTGTCTACGGCGACAGTGAGAGACTCCCCAAGAAAGAGGGCACGGAAGGTCTGCCCTTGTCTCCCTATGCTCTTACCAAGAGAGTCAACGAGGATTACGGTCGTCTATTCAGTAGTCTTTATGGATTGGAGACGATAGGTCTACGATATTTCAACGTTTACGGACCACGACAAGATCCTACGTCCGAGTACGCCGCTGTTATTCCACGTTTTGTAACCGCACTGCTGCACGGACGTCAGCCGGCTATTTACGGCACCGGACAACAGAGCAGGGATTTTACCTATGTGAAGGACGTGGTGCTGGCAAACCTCATTGCCCTTGATGCTCCTCTCGAAGCCTGCGGCCGTGCCTATAACATCGGGCGGGGAGACCGCTCCACACTCTTGGAACTCATTGCGACTCTTAAGGATCTCCTGAATTCGGACATTGAACCTTTTCACACTGACCCTCGCGCTGGGGACGTCATGCATTCCTCCGCAGACACCGCGTTGGCTCGGGAAACCCTCGGTTTCGCAGCAACATCCGATCTTAGAACGGGACTAAGCAGGAGCATCGAATGGTATCGGATCCATCTGGTCTGAGGATGTGGGTGAATTTTCTCGATTCGCTCGATTTAGCGAAAAATGAAAACCCGGAGCGGGGTTAGGAAGGAAGCGCCGGGTTTTCTACCATGCACAGCCTAAAGCTGGTAGGTATCAAATAAAATAACATGAAGATAGGGCTAATGTCAAGAAATGACAGAACGAATTCTACCTAACAGCTCGATTGCGAATGAATTCCTACGACGTAATTCACACTTAGTAGCAGAAGGGGATCAATATAACTGGGGAGCGTTTCTTGGAAGATTCTGTGGTAATCGCAACAGGGATGCAGGATGCGACAAAAACAGAAACAGTCCGACCCTAACCCCTGTACCCTCAGCCGGACTGAAACCAATCCGGAACATTTCTGTCCCGGAAAAACCAATAAAGTTTATTGAACGAACCGAACATACATGCCCTCTGACTCTTTGTCAAACTAGAAAATACTTTAATTGAAATAGTTCAAAGATGTTAGCTACAGAGAGTGAAAAGCGCAAAGTCTTTCGCGATATATTCGCTCATTCCACTGGGATCACCTGCGGTAAGTCATAGTTACGAGGGGCAATACTTAAAAAGTCTTAATGATTTCGAGCAACGGACCTCGGAATTTTGCGCATACTGAATGGATACACCTGCGCTCGGCTTCTTCTTTGTAAAAAAGTCAATGTGTGGTATGAGAACAAGTTCAGACGAGTATATTCCTATTGACCCAAGATCAAGTTCACACGGGAGGAGGATTTTGTGAGAACATTTCAATATCTCAAACCCACCTCGCTCGCCGAAGCCATAGATCTCTTGGCCCAGCATGGTGAAAAGGCCAAGGTGGTGGCCGGCGGAACCGACCTCATGATCCAATGGAAGAAAAGGCTTGTTTCACCAAACTATATGATCTCTTTGAGAAATGTTCCAGAACTCAACTTCATTAGGCTCGATGGAGATCTCAGCATTGGAAGTGCTACCACGCACCGAAAATTGGAGCTTTCCCGGGAGGTTCAGGAAAAGTTTCCAGTAATCTACGATGCTGTCAGCAACCTGGGTTCCGTCCAGGTTAGGAACTCTGCAACCATAGGCGGCAACCTGTGCAATGCCGCGCCATCCGCCGACACGGCCCCCCCTATGCTGGTGTTGGATGCCCAGGTATGCATTGCCGCTTCGGGTGGGGAACGGCTTGTTCCTATGGTTGAATTTTTTAGGGGTCCCGGCAAGACGTCTGTGCAGCCGGGGGAGCTTGCAGTCAGGTTTGACGTCCCTGAACCACTGCCTAACACCGGCATGGCCTACTGGAAGCACACTCGCCGCAAAGCCATGGACCTCCCCATTCTGGGAGTGGCTGTCCTTCTGTCCTTCGAGAAAGACCTTAAGACCTGTCGAAAGGCGGCAATTGGTCTTGGTGTAGCAGGACCCGTGCCCATGAGGGCCTTCAAGGCGGAGGCCTTTCTGGAAGGGAAAATCGTGGATGAGAATAGTCTCACAGAGGCCGGAGAGATCGCATCCGGTGAGGCTTCTCCGCGCACGACGATTAGAGGGTCGGAGTGGTATCGAAGGGACATGATTCGTGTACTGGTTAAACGCACTGGTCTGATCTGTCAAAACCGCGCGCGCGTTCAGGCTGGACTGATCTAAGGTCTCCACTTGAATTCTTGCGCGGGGACGTTGGGCAAAGGCCAGGGTGACTCCGGGACGAAAGGAGGCCTCTGCGGCGTTTAGTGGCCGCAAGCCGGCAGTGAAAGGAGCTGCATAATAATGAGGCACACCATAAACTTCACGGTGAATGGCGACTCGGTCCAGGTGGAAGTCTACCCACATTGGAATTTGCTTCGAGTGTTAAGAGACGAATTGGAATTGACAGGCGCTAAACAGGGATGCGGTGAGGGTGAGTGCGGGGCCTGCACGGTGTTGGTGGATGGAGCCCCCATCAATAGCTGCATCTACCCCATTCTTGAAGCCGAAGGAAAGCATGTTCTCACTATCGAAGGCTTGGTCGGCAAAGGCAAGGATCTGCACCCAATCCAAAAGGCGTTTCTGGAAAAAGCGGGCGTGCAGTGCGGATTTTGCACACCCGGAATGATAATGTCAGCCAAGGCGCTGCTGGATCAAAATCCCGATCCCACAGATGATCAGATCAGGCATTCAATTGCAGGAAACATGTGCAGGTGTACGGGGTATGTCCAGGTTGTGGAATCAATCAGATATGCTGCAGAAATGATGTCCCGGGCGGAATAGGGACCGTCGGGCAAGGAGTGCGAAATGGCAGAACTTTTCGTCGGTAAATCCTATCCCAGGGTGGACAAGGATAAGGTTACAGGAAGAGCAGCGTACATTAACGACATCAAACTACCAAGGATGTTGTACGGGAAGATACTGTACAGCTCCCGACCTCATGCAAGAATAAAGCATATAGATACCTCCCTGGCTGAGAAATTGCACGGGGTAAGAGCTGTCCTCACCGGATTCAATACTCCCCAAGTCCGCGTCGGCTTCCTCGGCGATCAGACCCCCCTGAAAAAAGACAAGGTCAGGCAGTTCAGAGATGAAGTTGCTGCGGTTGCTGCTATCGACGAGGATACCGCTGAAGAGGCGTTGGGACTGATAAAGGTAGAGTATGAGGACTTGCCGGCTGTTTTCGATCCCATCGAGGCTATGCAAAAGGATGCGCCACTTGTTCACGAATTTGATGCCAGGGGAAAACCCAGACGAAACAACATATTGCCTTTACCCTGGAAGCTGGAAGCGGGAGATGTGGACAAGGCACGAGGCGAGTCTGCATACGTAGTGAAAGATGACTTCAGCACCCAGTGGGTGCATCAGACTTGTATGGGGACCAGCGGCGGCATCGCCGAGTTCGACGTAAATGACAACCTCATTTTCAGAAGCGTCACTAACGTCCCGTTTGGCGGCAAGGATCGTTTGGACATGTTTCTGAAGAACATGGGACTAAAGGGGCGCACCCAGGTACTTACCCCTTATGTGGGTGGAAGCTTCGGAAGCAAGCTGGATACTGATATTTATGAGTTCATTCTTGTTCTCCTGGCATGGGAAACAAGGTGTCCTGTAAAAATAGTCTTTTCGCGGCGAGAAGAGTTTCAAGCCAGTCCTCCCAGGCAGCCGGCAATCGCCACTGCGGAACAGGGATGCGACAGGGAGGGTCGGTTAACCTTCAGATCAGTCAACATGATCCTCGATAACGGCGCCTACACGTCGTGGGGAGCCACCACGCCGTCCGTCATGATGATTCCCATGTCATCTCTTTATCGGGTTCCCAACATCCTGTTTCAGGCCACCTGCGTATATACGAACAACATTTACGCACAAGCTATGAGAGGATATGGGAATCCTCAGGCAACATACGTGGTGGAACAATCCATGGATCAACTCGCTGAAGCGGCCGGGATAGACCCGATGGATTTTCGAAAGATTAACTCTAACGTTCCTTACGAGACAACTCCAATGGGGCTCAAGATTACAACATGTCCCATGAAGGAGTGCCTTGAAGCAGTCGAGACCAAACTTGACTGGCCCGAAAAACATGGCAAGCGAAATGGCCGTGGGGTAGGCATCGCCTCATTCGTGCACGTCGGGGGTGGTGCCAGGGTCTATCTGTCGGACGCCCAAGGAATCATTGTCAAAGTGGACGACGACGGTAAAGTAGCTGTGATAACGGGCGGCACTGATCAAGGACAGGGCTCGGAGACCATAATTAGACAGATGGTGGCAGAAGCCACAGGTTTCAGGCCGGAGGACGTGTCGATCTTCACAGGAGACACGGAAGTATGCCCGTGGGACGTGGGAACTCACGCCAGCCGCCACGCCTTCATAGCGGGACATGCTATTCTCATGGTCGCCGAGGAGGTACAGCAAAAGGTCCTTGATTTAGCCGCAAAGTGGATGGCCACTCTTATTGAGCAGGATCTCAAGAGAAAGGCTCAAAAGGACCCTGAATTCAAAGCGCCGGAACTTAATTGGAGCGTGCTTGCAAATCCAGCTAACCTGGATATCAAGGCAGGCACAGTCTTTCTGAAGTCAGAACCGGACAATCCGTACTTTCGAATGCCGGCTTCCCGGATTCTCAGAAAGGCTCATCTGGTGGGTACCGGCAAAGGGGAGATGGTTATCGCAGAGGCCTTTTACGACCCACCCAATGAAATGCTCGACCGCGAAGGCAAAGGGAACCTCTCGTGCTGCTACACGTTTGGGTCGCACGGCGCGGAAGTTGAGGTGGATACGGAAACAGGACAGGTCAAAATACTCAAATACGTGGCAGCCCACGATGTAGGCCGTGCAATTAATCCCATGCTGGTGGAAGGCCAAATCTATGGTGCCACAGTCATGGGGGTAGGATACGGGTTGACCGAAGAAATCCAGGTAAATCATGGACGGGTCATGAATCCCAACCTTCTTGATTACAAGATCCTCACGGCAAAAGACTACATTCCCATCGAGCCGGTCATAATAGAGCCCATCGAGCCCACGGGACCGTTTGGCGCCAAGGGTATAGGTGAACCGGCCTGCGTGCCGAGTGCTCCGGCAATTGTTAACGCCATATACGACGCGGTGGGGGTCAGAATAAAGGATCTTCCCGTCACGCCGGAAAAGATCCTGGCAGCCTTAAAGAAAAAAAAGGAAGCCTAGAACCGACGGTGGGGAGTCGAGTCGGAGACGACTCATGCTGATTCACCATCAGAAAATTAGCATTGTGAGAGAAAAGATCTTGCAATGGGGCGGATGTATCTGCCCGCCAATAGTGAGCTCTTTTCCCTGCGGACCTTCACGTTGCAGCATCCCGGAATACTTGTTCTGACGACATCTTATCCCAGTCACCCAGACGATTGGGCAGGTGTCTTCATAGCCAAGTTGGCTGTTGCCATCAAGAAACGGGGATACCGGGTGACGGTAGTGGCGCCGGCGACTCCTGACTTTCATGGGAGGCGTACCCTTGACGACATAGAAACCATAAGATTCGGATATTTCCTTCCTCGATCTTTGGAACGGCTCACCGCAGGCGCTGGCGGAATTCCGGAAAACTTGGCAGAGAGTTTTCTCGCCAAGCTTCAACTCTTCCCCATGATGATGGCTTTTCTCGCAAGGGCTCTTTTCGAAAGCCGCTCCTCCGACATCTTGTATGCGAATTGGATAGGCGCAGGCATAATAGGGGCCGCAGTGAATTTACTGCGGGGAAATCCTCTGGTCGTTTCATTCCGAGGAGACGACGGGTATTTGGCAAGGGACCGGTTATTATGGAGGATTCTTACCAGGTGGGTCATCAGGCGAGCCGTTGTGGTCACTGCTGTGAGCCAAGACTTGATGGACATCATGGTTTCTGTGGGCGCCCCGGCATCAAAATGCTGTCTCCCTCGTTTCGGTGTTGATATGGAACTGTTTCGGCCTCCGGATCAACCTCGGAGAAACTTAGGAAAGGTCCGTGTTCTTTTTGTGGGAAGCCTCATTCCCAAGAAAGGGTTGCAGGATCTAATAGTTGCGCTCTCGGAGCCGGAATTCATGCACGTGAGTCTTATGGTTGTGGGCGACGGTTTTTATGCTTTGCCATTGAAGTCACTCTGCGAGACATCCGGATTGAAAGAGCGGACCCAGTGGCGAGGCATCTTGAAACCTGGAGACGTTGCAGAGGCCATGCGAGATGCAGATATTTTGTGCCTTCCAAGCCATACTGAGGGCTCGCCTAATGTCGTCAAAGAGGCAATGGCTTCAGGGTTGCCGGTTGTTGCCACCCGGGTGGGCGGAATTCCGGATATGGTGCAGCAAGGTATTACGGCTCTGTTATATGAACCCGGAGATATAGAGGGTCTCCGAACGTGTTTGAGAACCATGACCAGAGACCCAAGGCTTCGAGAACAATACGGAAGAACCGGCCGCGAACTCCTGGTGGAATCCGGATCAAGTTGGGATTCCACTGCCGAGGAGTTCGACGGTCTGTTTCGTCGTCTTCTGGAGCAACATCCCCGCATGAGAAAATGACCAAGGAATCAGCATGAGGGATGATGCTGATTCGCTTTTCCCCTCGTAGCATAAACTGATACCACTTAGCCATTCTGGAGTAGCATTGACGGGTAGCTTTGTCGTTAACCGTGTCACCTCTTTGAACGCAAAATGTTATAAGGTTTTATCACAGTAGGGCGGGCGTCCCGCCATTATCGTCAAGATCATGGCAATCAATATGAAATGGACTCTAACTATCATTGAGCGTTTTTGCATCCGTCACGGAATACTATGAAGCGCAGGATCTACATGGATAATGCTGCAACGTCTTTCCCAAAGCCTCCGCGGGTAACGGAAGCCATGGTGCATTTCATGACCGAGGTGGGAGTCGATCCGGGCAGGTCCAGACATGACGGATCCGAGGAGGCCTCAAGGATCGTGGATGGTGCCAGGACGAAGCTGGCCCAGCTTTTCAATATCCCCACGTGTGAACGAATTGTGTTTACTCTTAATGCCACGGAATCACTCAATACGGTAATTTACGGAGTTCTAAATCCAGGAGATCATGTAATTATTACTCAGATGGAACACAATTCCGTCCTGAGGCCTGTACGGGATCTGGAACGTAACGGAATAATAACGGTTTCTGTTGCTCGATGCGACAAAATGGGGGTCTTGGACGTCCGTGGCCTAAAGTCCATGATCCGGGACAACACAGCATTGATCGCAGTGAATCATGCGTCAAACGTTTGCGGCACGATCCAGGACATCACAGCCGTGAAAGAGGCCGCGGGTCGTATTCCCCTTCTTCTGGACGTTGCGCAGACAGCAGGAGCGGTTCCCATAGACGTTCAGGCCATGGGCGTGGATTTCCTTGCATTTACGGGCCACAAAGGACTGTACGGACCGCAGGGAACCGGAGGACTCTATGTCCGTGAGGGCGTATCGATCAGACCTCTGAAAAGAGGGGGTACGGGAAGCGTCTCAGAACAGGATCAACAGCCGGATTTTTTCCCGGATGCCCTGGAAAGCGGCACGAGGAATAACGTAGGTATAGCAGGTTTGGCGGCGGGGGTGGATTTCGTCTTGGAAACAGGGGTGCAAACGATCCGAAAGCATGAGATGAATCTCCTGGAATCTTTCATAGAAGGCCTCATCGACGTCTCCGGCATAACGCTCTACGGCCCGTTGAAACCTCAAATACAGGTTCCCATATTATCCGTGACGTTTGACCAGGCTCTCCCGGACACCATGCATCAGTCTTTTGGCGGGTGTGGAAACCGGGCCATCCCCGCAACGTTCGAGAGCATTCACCCGCAACGGGCAGGCACGATCCTATCCAAGGAATTTGAGGTCCTGGTGCGAGTCGGATTGCACTGCGCGCCTCTGGCCCATCAGGCGCTCGGGACTTTTCCGGATGGAACGGTGAGGTTCAGTTTGGGATATTTTAATAGCCTGGAGGATGTAAAGATTGCAGTGGCTGCAGTGAAAAGAATTGGAGAGAAAAAGGATTTTCTCGACGATTGATTCTGGTTCGTTTTGTCCCATCTAATCAGTCCGAAATCCATATGAGTGGTTGAAGCAATATTTTTTTGGAGAACGATCCAATGAATATTGGAAGGCCTCGAAAGGACATACTCGTCGAGGGGGCACAATATGGAACAGGCAAAACGCCCATTGATCCAGCCGCGGATTCGCGTGTTTTTAACTTCTGACAGTATTCACACGAGGAAGTTCTCAAAGGTTACCGGCCTCAAGATTAATTACTACTTCCTCGCCCGGGTCCAAACCAGAGAGAATTTCCACCTTTTCGTGATCCAGCTTTCGACCGGTTCTTACGTATCGCGACTCTATACGGCCATCTCGCAATACTTTCACGGTCTCTAGTTGACCAAACACACGGATGGCATTTGAGGGGATTGCGATGACTTCAGAGTTGGTTGTAGCGAAGGTGAGCGTCCCATAAACTCCTGGAACCAGGCCCATGGCATCTGCAAGAGGAGCTTTTACGGTAATGGTCTTGGTTTGCTCATTGGTCTGCGGTACAACCTCTCGCAGGGAGGTAGCCTGATTAAGCTCTATTGACGGTATCGTTACGTCGACGTGTGTGCCAGGCTTCACATAACGAGAATATTGTTCGGCTACAGGTGCTACCAGTTCCAGTGTGCCGGGCACATAGATGGTCAGGAGTTGTCGGCCCGGCATGGCTAGATCGCCGACGTTTACCGTCCTATCTGCAATCATGCCGTCAAAAGGGGCCTTGATGTCCCCATAAGAAAGTTGGGTCCTTGTTTGATCGAGAGTGGCTTGGGCTCTTTGATACGTCGCTTGGGCAACCTCGTATTTCCTCCCTACTTCATCATACTGCTGTTTTGATACGGCTTTCGATTCAAAGAGCGGACCATAGCGCTCAAAATCCCTCTTTGCATTGGCAAAGTCGGCCTTTGCACTTTCCAGGGCTGCTGCCGCCTCAGCCTCTTTTTGGGCCAGTTCCTTCGTATCAATACGCATCAAGTCATCGCCAGCCTTAACAGAGTCGCCGGCATTGACCATAAGATCAGTGATATAACCAGAGATTCTTGCGGAAATGACAGCCCCTTGTTTTGCAACAACTGTCCCTGATACGGTAATCTCTCCGTGGGTCCTCACAATCTCGGCCCGGGCAGTTTTTTGAGCCTGTTGGCTTGGTGACACTTTGCTCTTATCCTGGGCCTGAGCGGTGACACGAAGTCCGCTGCCCATCCAAGAAAGCAAAGTCAAAATACCGCCGACAACAATCAATCGGGACAAGGATCCTCTTGCTTTCATTCGAGTCTCAGTCCTTCCAAGTCTTGTGGTTATCGAGTTCCAAAATCCGGGACACTAGTCTCGTTGGGAATCAGCATTCGCAACCGCTTTGGATGCCGACGTCCTGGCATAAACCAAGTGGTAAATCATGGGGACCACCAGGAGCGTAAACGCTGTCGACGCAAAAATGCCGAAAATGAACGACCACGCCAGACCGGAAAAGACAGGGTCCAGCGTGATGATCCAGGAACCAAATATGGCAGCTCCCGCAGTCAAGCAGATAGGCGTCAATCTGACCGCTCCGGACTCCACAATAGCTTGTTTAAGGTCCTCTCCTGCTCTAGTCCTGCCATGTATGAAGTCAATCAAGATTATGGAATTCCTCACCACAATTCCTGCAAGGGCTATCATCCCTATCATTCCCGTTGCGGTAAAGAAAATAGAATCCGGATATTTCCCTATCGTGTGGGCAAAAAAAGCATTCAGTAGCGCAAAACCCGGCAGTATGCCGATCATGGTTAGTGGTATGGCAACCATGATCACCAAAGGAATAGAAAACGATTCAGTCTGCTGCACCAGCAAGACATAGATTAAAATGAGGGCGCCGGCAAAAGCTAGTCCGAGATCTCTGAAGACCTCAAGGGTTATTTTCCATTCCCCTTCTCCGGACCATTTGACAGAAAACTCAGGCGGCAGTGGGTTATTTCTTGTTGCCGCGGCGAGATCCAGAATTGCCTCTCCTGGACTACGCCCAGCCGTTTCTGCAGTAACATAAACGACACGCTCCAAATTTTTTCGGTAGATAGTTTGTTCCCAAGTCGTTGTCGTGAGAGTACCCAATTCATTGAAGGGCACCATCGAGCCATCTCGCGCTCTTATACGGAGAGGCCCCATGTCCTCCGGTCGTGAACGCAGCGGCAAGGGCAGGCGCAGATTTATCTCCAGAGGCTCTCTTTCAGTGCCGCTATGCATGATGGTCGGCGAGTCTCCACCGAGAAAGATTTTGGCCGAGCGAACAATATCATCTTCCGTTATTCCGTGTAGGCCGGCTTTGGTTCGATCAACAATGAAATGGAATCGTGTCTGATGAGCTTCTATCGTATCATCTAGATCAACGACATCTACAGTGGACTCCATCATCTTCCTGACGCTCTTGGCTTGATCCATGATATCCTGATAAGAGCTTCCTTCAGATCCATAAACTTCTGCAACTATTGTGGATAGGACAGGTGGCCCAGGAGGCACCTCGACGATCTTGATATTTGCTCCATTCTTCTCAGCAATCTTTTGTATATCAGGTCTTATTTTTAATATCAGGGCGTGGCTTTGCTGCCCACGTTTTGATTTGTCTACGAGGGTCACTCGAATGTCTGCCAAGTAACTGCCTTTCCGAAAATAGTATTGCCGAACAAGCCCATTGAAATCAACAGGGGAAGCGGTTCCGACATACGATTCCACATCGCGGATTTCATCCATTTTGGAAAAGAAATGCTCCAGGTCAGAGACTACTGTTGCTGTCTTTTCGAGCGTGGTTCCTCTGGGCATGTCAACTAACACGAGAAACTCGTTCTTGTTGTCAAAGGGCAGCATCTTGAGTGGAACCAGCTTTACCACTATGAGGAGCATAGATACGACTAAAGCCAGTATCACCCCGCCGAGAAACATATAGGCTTTGCGGCGGCTTTCCAGGAAAGGGATAATGATTCTTTGATAAGTGCGATAAACTACACCTGTCCTGAAATCGTAGGGCTTTGAATTCTTGTCATACTCTTTTTTCAGGGCATGATAGGCTGTCCAAGGTGTTACAGTGAATGCGATAACGAGTGACATAATCATTGCTATAGGGACGTTAAACGCCATTGGCCTCATATACGGCCCCATCATACCAGTGATAAAAAAAAGTGGAAAAAAAGAGGCAATAACAGCCAATGTGGCAAGTATTGTAGGCGGACGAATCTCGTCTACTGCCAGGAGAGTCGCGTCCAAAGGGGGATGCGTCTTCAATCTGAAATGGCGATGAATGTTTTCCACATCCACAATAGGGTCATCCACAAGGAGTCCCAACGAAAGTATAAGGGCAAAAAGAGTAACGCGATTAATGGTATATCCGATCAGGAGATTGGCCAGCAAGGTCACTGCCAACGTCATGGGCACGGCAAGTGCAACAATCATGGCCTCTCTCCAGCCGAGGACAATCGTCAACAGAGCAATAATACTAATGACCGCTATACCGAGATGTTTGACCAACTCGCTGACTTTCTCATCAGCGGTTCTTCCATAATTCCGGGTGATAAGCACATTTACATTGGAGGGGATAACCGATTTCTTGAGTTCCTCTATCTTCGCAATGAGCCCCTCCGACACATGTACAGCATTCGTGCCCCTTCTCTTCGCAACAGAGATGGTCACTTGATTGTAGCGTGTTCCAGGGATAGCGGCTCTCAGATTGCGAGTGTCAGGATCACGGGAGGCGCCGGGGCCGAACATTAGGTGAGTATAAGTATCTGCCTCTTCAGGGCCGTCTTGTACTTCCGCGATGTCTCGAATATAGACGGGCTTGCCATCATCTACTCCAACAACAAGGGCCTTTACCTCTTCAACGGAACTTATAAACGGCCCTGCGTCAACGAGAATCTCGCTATTCATTCTAGAGATTGTCCCGGCCCTGAGGTTGACGTTTGCTCCCTTGAGCGCTCGCTCTATGTCTAGCGGGGATACTTTTCTTGCTGCCAGGCTTTGCGGCTGAAGCAGCACCCGGATCTCACGTTTACGCCCTCCTGTAACGAAAGTTTTCCCCGTATCCTGAATACCTTGGAGTCGGTGGACGATCTCGTCGGCAACCCGACGGAGTTCATAGTCAGAATATGCTGAACTAAACAGTGAGAAGGTTACGATAGGGACATCATTGACATCCACGGGCCGGACAACCCATCCGGAAACCCCCGGAGGCACTTTATCCATGTATGACATGATCTTGCTGTGGGTCTTGAGTATGCTGGTTTCGAAATTTTCACCGACATTAAATCGGGCCGTTACAACGGCCATGCCTGGATGCGAAGACGAATATATGTAATCCATGCCGTCTATTTCCCAGAGCTTTCGTTCGAGGTTGATGGTGAGGAGGTTTTCCACCTCCGCAGGAGACGCTCCAGGAAAATTAATGATAATATCAACCACAGGGACAACGATTTGCGGCTCCTCTTCCCGAGGAGTCAGAATGAGTGCAGAAGTACCAGCCAGAAGGGACACGATGATAAAGATGATTGGCATTTTTGAGATCAGGAAGGCCTCGACTATCCTGCCGGTAGCGCCAAGATGATATTTTTTGGAAAGGCTCATGTTTGCAGCAACTCATTTCGTCAAGTTCATGATAACTAACTATTTCTTCCCCACGATTCGTTCGAGATCGTTTCTCAAGCGTCCTATGAAGTTGCCGGCGACTTCAAAGATCACTCCCTTTTCTTCAGCAGTTTCTGCCATTGCGTTTACTAGCTTGGGAACGTCGGGTTTGATTGAAGGGCTTTCCGAGGACTTTTCTTTGGATTCGGGTGTTGCTTCGGCTTCAGCATCTTTCTTATCTCCGGGTTCTCCCTGGCCGTCTTTCTTGGCGGGCTTGAGGTCCCACCCGGCCTTAAGAACCATGGGCTCCTTTTGTCCCATCTTGAAGATGGAAGCAACCAATTGGGGCTTGGCAAGGTGAAGCGCCGACAGATCACCAGGAGCCTCTTTAATCATGTTTTTCCATTCCAGGTCCTTCAGGTCCCATAAAATGGAGGTGACCGACCAACCATCCACGTTTTCGATCTTCTGGGGTTGCTCCAGGGCCCATTTCTTGTCTGCGCCACGGACAGCGAGCCACTTCTTGCCATCCAGATCGATTTCAAGCTTCTCGATGTCAGCCGGGTTGAACGACAGAACCGACCTGTCTCTCAAGAGATTCCGGTCGAGTTCGACCAGACCCTTCAATGTTCGGGCGTCAATGACATATACCGTGTCATGCCCCTTTATTCGTGCGTAAACGTCCGGTTCAGCGGCTGGAGTGTCTTCCTTTCCTGCGGCAATCGCTCCCATATCCAGCGTCTCCTCGATTTTTGGCCCAGCCAGCTTGATTTGTTTGTCAGGATTCTCAAGGCCATAAAGATCACCTTCTTTTAAAGGCTTATCGATGATGTCCTTGGCAGTTAGATTCGTCAGATTATTCAGATCCCTGTTCACCAGTGTGCTTTTGACTCTCATCTCCTCCGGCCGTACCATTACCCACTTTTCTGGGGTTTCCCGTCTCAGTTCTGTTTCCTCGCCTTTCCGCGAGATCACTATGCGGTCCACGTCTGACGGCGCTATGGCCACTACGGTCTTGTCGCGAAGATCCAAAACTGTCTTGTTAAGGCTATTCTTCAGGGTATCGGCAACCAGAAAAAGACGTGGATCGCCACTTATGCGGACATAGTAGGATGTTTTGGAGGGGTTAGACTCTCCGAAGAATATCTCGGTACGAGCGTCCTTGGTTGCAAGTCCGACCGAAAGACTCGGCTGGTCCAAACCATATTCTCCCCAGTTCACGTCTTTTTCCATGAGAACTTTTTCCTGCGCCGCGGATGTAGCCGACTGCAGGAGAGAAGCGATCGCAGACTGGTCAGCCCTGGTATCTAAGGGAGATGTCAAAACCCATACGTCTGCCGGTTTCTTGATTTCTATGCCGGCCGCGTCCTTTGATTTCAAATCCATTTGAACCACCTGATCCTTGTCAATACTGACTATCCTGGATGCTTGTTCCTCAGCGGCCTGCTTTTTTTCTTTGTGTTTGATCTCCACGAAGTAGAGCCACGCCCCCAAAGCAACGAGAATCAGTAAATAGATGACAAGTTTGTTTAATTTCATGCCTCGAACCTCCCCAGGGATGACTGTAATTCGGGTGGGGCAAAAAGCGATGGTTTTTCAATAGTGCGTTGCGCTTGTGCCTAATTATGGCGGATATGGACGCCAACCCCACTGCTGGATTTCTAGTCTCACAACACTACCATTCTGATGGCTGATCAATATGAACAGTTGAATCACACCTTCACAGCCCTTCTTCGATAAACGAAAACGGCGATGCCTGCCGCGATCCATGCCAAAGGAATCAAAACCACGGGGATGAGAAAGGTTGTCATTGATTCCCTGGCAGTAAGAACCAGCGGATTGGAACGAAGGGACTTGGGACGTATGGAAATCAAGTTCTCGTCTTCAGCAAGCCATGAAACGGTGTTCATGAACAAATCCCCGTTGCCCTGAAGCTTGTAAAACTTGTTGGCTGCCAAAAGGGAGCTGCCGAACACTACGATGCGAGCCTTCTTAGACTTTGGAGCACCTTGTTCACCAGTGGAAGCCTGATCTTCCTTTGATTGATCCTGAGTCTTAGATGTCTGTTCTTTCTCAGGCCCCTCTGAAGTTAAGCCCTTATTATCCAGAGTTCTGCCAGGCGTCCCGGAAGTTGTATACTGGGACACCGCCATCACGGAAACAGGCCCCTTTATTCCCGTCTTTTCGTCGAAGTTTGCGTTGCCGCTCGTGAGCTGCTCCTCGTTAATGGTCCAAGACACGGCGCTTGTCATGGCTAATCCTTGGGCTTCCACTTTCGACACAGGCTTCTCCGCTGTCCTGACCGACCTGACCTCCGGAAAAAAAGATGCCAGAGTGAAATTCTTTGTGATCGGAAATTTCACGTACGTGGTAATCACCGGCATCAGGTAGTCGCCGCCAAGCACTCTGCTCATACGGTCAACCACAATGTCATCTGCAGTTACAAAGCCATATTCCTTGAGGAATTCCGCAAGCTTTGGGCTCTTAAACGGATTGAGCATGACCAGGAGGCTGCCCCCGCGTCCTATGAAACTGCGCATCGCTTCCAACTCAGTATCCATGGGATCTGTTTTGGGGCCGGCAATTACCAGGATGGAAGCATCCTCAGGCACTGCTACTGCCTGCATGAGAACTATCTCTTCAACCTTGTAGTTCTGCTTCTCTATCTGCTCTCTGGCAGTGCTGAAGCCACTGTCCCCGGTTGATTCTGCGGGAAGCTCCCCATGGCCTTTAAGGAGATATACTTTCTTGACGTCGGTTCTGAGTAGCTTCATCAGAGCATTGGTAACCGTTTCCTCGTCCGCACTGGAAATTCGTTCATCTTTCTGACCGGCTTTAACTACAATGGTCGGATAGGAATCGATTTTATTCTTCAGTGCCACCGCCCTCTCTGTGTCCGGATCCACGAAAGAGTAGGTCAGGTCCGGGTACACGTCTCTATATTGTTCAAGCAGATCCCTAACCTCTTCTCGCGCCCCCTGGTCCTTGCTCTCGTAAAAGGCGAGAACCTCCACCGGTATTTTTTTCTCCCTGAATGTATCAAGCACATTCTTGCTTTGAGTCGCCAGAGTGAAACGTTTCCCCCGCGTCAGATCCCATCTCCTCGGGTTCTGTACCATTATGTATTGGATAGCGATAATAATTGCCAGAAAGATCAAGACACCCGCGACAGTTCCGCCACCCATTAAGTATTTTCGGTGAGAATCCTCGAATTTCATTTTTTATCCCCTCCACCTGTAAGTTTCCACAGATCGCAAAGTCAGGAATAGGAAAAAGGCTGTGAACAGGGCGAAGAAGGATATGTCTACCAGTGACAGCACGCCCTTATGAAAGGAATCGAGATGTTCCAGGATAGACAACTGACGTAAAATGGCGCCCAGCCACTCTCCCGAGAAAGATGAAGACCAACTCATGACCCAGAACATGAGGGCAGCTCCGAAAGATACCGCAGCAGCGACAACCTGGTTCTCCGTAAGCGACGACAGAAAGATTCCCATTGCCATGAAGGCTCCACCCATGAGTAAGAGTCCCAGGTACCCGCTTGCCAGAGTTCCCAGGTCCGGGTCATCCAGAAACACGAGGAACAAAGGGAATGTAAGAGTACCTGCCAGCATCGCAAGAAGGACCAACTGTGCGGCCAAAAACTTACCTATAAGCACTCCCGCGTCCGTAATAGGGTAAGTGAGCAACAGCTCTATCGAACCGGATTTTTTCTCTTCTGAAAAAAGCCTCATTGTAATGAGTGGCATCAAGAAAAGCAGTACGATGCTCATGTTTTGGATCAAAGGCCGAATCACAATATCTGTAATGTTTATTCGTGCTGAAATCATAGGGTTGTTCGCAGCCTGAAGGCTTATCAAACTCATGAGAGAAACATTGGCCCAAAAGAAGAAGCCGGAAATCAGCAAAAAAATTGCGATCACAGCATAAGCAATGGGCGCAACAAAAAAATTGGCTGCTTCTTTGCGAAAGACAGCGTACCAGCCTCTCATGAAGCCACCTCCCTTTTCTCGACATCCTCCGTCAAAGACGATTCTTCGATCTCTTCCGTAACCAGATCAATGAAAACATCTTCCAGACTTACATGAAGCGGTCGCAATTCGAGCAGGTCCCAATTCCTATCAAGAACAGCTCTTGCCAGGGCGGGACGAATGTCGGTCTCCGGGGATGCTTCCACAATAACAGACGTTTCTCCGTTGACCGAGTCTCCAGCAAGTGTCACGGAAATGACGTCACGCAACCCACTGAATAAGGCCGTCACCTCTCCTTCAGGGGCCCGCATTACAAGCCGGCAACGGGTTGATTTCCCATAACTCCTGGTAAGGTTGGTCGGAGTATCTTCGGCAACGATGGTTCCCCTGTTAATAATGATTACCCTGTCACAAACCTGACTGGCCTCGGGGAGGATATGAGTTGAAAGAATAACGGTGCGATTCCGCGCAAAACCCTTTATGAGATTCCTGATCTCCCGAATCTGTTTTGGATCAAGTCCTATGGTAGGCTCGTCCAGTATCAATATTGGGGGGTCTCCGAGGAGCGCCTGCGCCAACCCCACCCTTTGCCGATAACCCTTGGACAGAATTCGGATGATCTTTCCCATCACCTCATCGAGCCCCACGCAAGCTGCTACCCGTTCCAATTCCTGGACGCGCTGCCCGGAAGGAATTCTCTTGGCTCTCGCCACGAACTCCAGATACGCCCTGACCCGCATCCAGTCATAAAGGGGAACATTCTCCGGCAAATATCCGACCTTTTGCCTGATTTTAAGGGAATCAGTGTTCACGTCCATCCCAAGGATTCTTGCCCCCCCCGACGAGGCTGGAGAAAAGCACGTAAGAATACGCATCGTTGTCGTTTTGCCGGCCCCGTTAGGCCCGAGAAAACCCACAATCTCTCCCTGACCCACACGGAAGTTCACGTCTTTGATGGCGGCCAGCCGACCGTAGTACTTGGTCAGCCTATCCACTTCGATCATTGGCAATCCTCCTAGACCTACAGTCTTCAAGCCTTCCTTTTTACTAACCAGAGCGAGATTGTCAAGGTATCTCCAACGAAGACACTACAGATGTAATAGCTAATAGACAACGCATGGTTATCAGTAATGAATGCCACTGGAATCACGTACATTCCATAATCACCCAAAATCATGCAAAAAAAATGTAGTGAAGATTGACCGCACGTTTTGCCGATGATATATTTGTTCCAGGAAAGCTTGGCTTCCCGAAGTTCCTAAAGCCCCAGAAAAAAGGAACTCCCGGAATTTATGAGAGGCGTACAATGAATTATGCCGGAATCCTCAGGTCAACTGCTTGTGCGTTTATTGCTATCTTCCCCATGTGCATGATCCAGAACACTGTTTGTGCGAGTGAACCTTCCAAGTCGGTTCAGGCAGAGAACGCTTTTTTTAAGGGAAGTCACCTGTTCTCTCAAGGCAATATTGCAGAGGCATTGCCATCCCTTGAAAAAGCCTTGGAATTGGAACCGGAGAACGTTAACTACAGGAATATGCTTGTAATAGCTTGTAACAATCAAGGACTTAAATTGAACCGGGAGGGTCGGATAGGGGAGGGAATTCGGTTTCTCGGCAAGGCAGTAAACCTTGCCGGAGAAGACAAGGATATTCGATCCAATTTTGTTAATGCGGTTCTTCAAGCAATCTCCGCGCCGGAGGACAAGATCAACACGGAGGCAAAGATTCTGTTTCTCAAGCAGGCCTTGGAGATCGATCCTGATAATGTTGGGGGCCGCAAGGCTTTGGCGGCTCTCATGAATAATCAGGGAGTAATAACAGGTAAGGCAGGTGCGCGTGACACCGAGGCGTCAGAACTCGAAAAAGCCTTGTCGCTCGACCCGTCAAACCCGAAGATCAAGAAGAATCTTTCCACAGCGTACTACAACTGGGCTTTGGAAAAAGGAAAAGCCGGCGGCATAAACGACGAAGTTCAGCTTCTACGGAAAGCAGTCGAACTTTCCCCAAGAGATCCTCTCGTTGTCCAAAACCTCGGGAGAGCACTTTCCAATCTGGCCGTCCTTAGGGGTAAGGAAGGCGATTATTCAGGTCAGATCCTCCTATTGAAAGAATCGCTCGAGAAAGTGCCTGGGGATATCATAACTAAGAAAAACCTCGCGGCAGCTTACAACAATTACGCAGTGTCGGAAAACACTGATTTGAAAGTCACTGATCGGGTGGCAAACTTAGAGACCTCTTTGCAGTTGGATCCAAAAAATCGAGCAACCATAACCAACCTCTGCAATGTCCTGATAAAAGAAGCCGTCAAAGAGGCTAAGGCGGGCCATATTAGCAAGGCGATCGAATTGCTGGAGAGAGCGGGAAAGCTTGATCCTGAGAACAAGGCGGTTCATGATAATTTGGCCGCGGCTTATCATAACGAAGCCCTTAAAAGAGGGGAGGGCGGCAAGCACGACGAGGAGATTCGTCTGCTCCAAAAAGCGGTCAACCTGGCGCCTTCCAACACCGACATCAAGGCCGATCTGGCCATGGCATACAATGACTACGGAGTCATCCAGGGGAAGAAAGGAGACGGAAAGCAGGAATTGCTTTATCTGACGAAAGCTGCGAAGCTGGTTCCCGGCAACAAAGTGATACAAGAGAATTTGGCAAGGGCCAAACAAAAGATTGAAGTTCGGGAACAGAACAAAGACGGTACTCCTGATAAGAAGAGAAACAAGGACGGCTAGAGGTGCTTGGTTCTGTGGCGCTCCTTGTGCTGCGGTTGTCCCGAAAAGGGAAAATCCAGCTTTAGTCCGAACTCGGTGCATGACGAGTTCTTTTCAAACTTTCTTTCGTACTAGCTAGATAGCTGCGAGACGCAGTGTTTCATCTGCAGCCACTGAGATTGTAGACGACTCGATACTAAAGACTAGCCACTTCGCCGTAAACTTGGAAACTTTCCGGGGCCCGCTGTTTGCCTCCGGAGCGAAGTCAGGTCTTGTGGTTCGTAGCGGGAGAGGCATGCCGCCAGCCCCGCGGGAATAATTGCGAAACGGTACAAGGTTGTTCAATGGTTTCAAAGTTCACGCGCAAGGATTTTCTGGAAGCTCTTTTCGGGCAATATTACAGAGAGCACAGAGGGTTCGTCTTGGTTAAGAGCGTAAAGCAAAAGGATCCCAAGATGAGCACCCGTTACTTCCCCAACATTGAAATACTTGCCAAGGAGCAATACGCTGAAGACCGAGATGTCTATTTCGGGATTTGTCCTCGGGAGCGGATGAAGCCGGAAACCGAACATGTTCTTTATGTGACGGCATTATGGGCCGACATGGACATCGGGCCGGAAGGCCACGGGGAAGGCGGTACTTTTATTGAAAAGCCTGAGCAGGCTGCCAAAGTGATCAGGAATTTTCCCCGGCCTCCTTCGATCGCCGTGGACTCAGGACGAGGACTCCATTTGTACTGGCTTCTCGATGATGTTACGTCCGTTTCGGAGCCGGAAACAGTCGAACGGATCCTCAAGAAGATACACTTGCGGCTTCACTGTAAAGTGAATAACAGGCTCGATACGTTGATGAGGCTTCCTGAAACCTTTAGCAATAAGGTACCCGGTGGGACTGTCAGGTGCCAAGTTACATTCATAAATCCCAATTTCCGTTACTCCCTGGCGGATTTCGAGAACCTCGAGACTAGAGTCTCAGTGACTTCACAAGATCACTTTGCCTACACGGCGACAACCGCGAAGCAGGGTATTGAATCGGCTCCTCTTGTTTCTTCCGGGCAACTTGCGGGCGATGAGGCCCCCCAGCCGAAACCGCCGGAGGGGGATTCGAGTACAGTTGACGAATCCTGGAAGCGCCAGTCAATGGAAGGTCCATCACGGCTAGGAAACGACCTGCAAGACCGCCTGATACCATTTTCTGAATCTCTTGCGTATGCCGGCGATGATGGACTTGATACAGGATTGACGATGATCTCAGACGAAGGCAGACAACCGCTCGATGCCGGACGATTACAGACGGCTGCTGAAGTAGGAAAGAGGGGTGAACTTGAGAGGCTTGCAGCCTCGCGGACTGAAGTGGAAATTGCACTCCTGGGTTCGGAGATTACTGTACGAGGCATTGTCACTTGGAATGAAGGCGGCCTGATAGGGGTTCAGACCGGCGAACTCACATACACAATTCCCCTGACCAGCGTGTCGTTCATCAGGTACAGGTTGTCATAGCCGTGCACGTCCGACGGATGTCATTTATATGCTGAATATTATATGGCTTGTTTTACTGGTTGGATCGACAGTTACAGCCGTGTTCACAGGGCATGTCAAGGATCTGGTGGTCGCCGTGACCGAGAGCGCTGGTTCGGCCTTCAAATTGGCTTTAGGGTTTACCGGAATCATGGCCTTGTGGCTCGGAATCATGAGAATAGCCCAGGATAGCGGTTTGGTGGATCGGTTCACCGCGCTCATTGCCCCTCTCATGCGTCTGCTGTTTCCCGGAATTCCCCCAGGCCACCCGGCCCTCGGCAGCATGGCCATGAATATAGTCGCCAACATGTTCGGCCTCAACAATGCTGCAACTCCGTTGGGCATACGGGCTATGACGGACCTGGAGACCTTGAACACCAAGAAAGGGACGGCAACCGATGCCATGTGCATGTTTCTCGCAATAAATACTTCCAGTGTCCAACTTGTTCCGGCGGGAGCCATCGCTCTTCTAGCCGCGGGCGGTTCTTCTGATCCCACAGTCGTGGTGTTCCCCGCACTTCTCGCCACGACCGTTTCTACAATTTCCGGAGTGCTCGCAGCCAGTCTTCTTTCCAGGCTCCGCCGGTTTCGCATTGATTCTGAGAGAGGACCACGGGATGAAGGGTCTGCCTGAGTTCTCGGCAATAGCTTCCAATTTTATCTTCTTGATTTTTCTGGTTGGTATTCCCGTCTACGGATATTTTAAAGGGGTCAAAGTTTATGAGTCGTTTGTAGAGGGGGCACGCGAAGGATTTGACGTTGCGGTACGAATTATTCCGTATCTTGTGGCTATTTTGGTAGTTGTGGGAATGTTCCGGGCATCCGGCGCAATGGATCTTATCACCGGAGTTTTTCCAGACATCATGAAATCCCTCGGTCTGTCGCCCGAAGTTGTGAGTCTAATTCTTATTCGGCCTCTCTCTGGAGGAGCTTCTCTAGGCATTTTGGGCGAGATAATTGCGAAACACGGAGCAGACTCATACCAGGCGCGGCTAGGGGCCGTGATAATGGGCAGTACTGAAACGACCCTCTACGTGGCGGCCGTCTATTTTGGAGCTGTGTCCATCATGCGAGTCCGGTATGCGATCCATGCCGGTCTGATAGCCGACGCTGCCGGTGTTATCGCAGCAATAGCAGTATGCCGGCTCTTTTTCAGTTGAGTCGGCTTGTGAGACAACAAACACGCGCCCGCAAGATGAGATGCCGATAGTGATTAATCTATGCTCATCAGTGGAGTGATCCGGATCATCGAAGGTTGCCGACAAAGGATCATAAAACACGGTAACGGCTTCGTCAAAAGAAACCCCGTGCTTTCTCATATTTCGTTTCTCTTTGTCCCGGTCCTATTCGAACTGCATAACGGCTTTTCACATTTATTTTGCCTTAACGGCTTGCTGGAATCTCATCAAGCTTGTATCGTTTGCGGGCAGCATGCCTAGCAGCAGCCGGAACCGCGACTTGGAGTCGATTTGGTTTCAACATCAGTCTCTTCGGGCTCAATCACACAACAACAAGAGGAACTATTTCGCCCCAGAGCAGCGTTGATGAGCGCAGCGGCACACCCCACACCGGAACGCACTTTCAGGGCCTCAGAAGGGCAGTTCCTGGCACAGGCGCCGCATTCCATGCAAGCGTCCCGATCCTTTATTCTGACCCGGCCATTGGGCCACCCGTCCATGGCGTTCATGCATTTGTGTTCAGCGCCTCTATAGGATCCAGGCGGGCCGCCTTCCACGATGGATAAATACCGAAGATCATACCAGTGGCAACGGAAAAGACCAGTGAAAGAATTAAGTACCCGACGGCTATTAATACGGGCATGCCCGAACTCAATTTCACCGCTTCAATAACGACAATCCCCAGGACAACACCTAATAACCCGCCAATAATTCCCAAAGAGGATGACTCGACCAGGAATTGAACGAGAATATCCTTTCTCCTTGCACCCACTGCCCTGCGAATACCTATCTCACCCACTCTCTCTCTTATGGAAAGTAGCATCACGCCCAGTATTCCCACCCCACCGATGATCAATGAAATCAACGCTATACTTCCGATCAAGAGGCTGAATGTCCGTGCAATGGCGGATTGGGCCTCTATGACATCAGCCTGATTCTGAATCGTGAAATCATTGTCCTTTCCCTCACGCAGATGATGCCTTTCCCTTAGCAACCACCGTATCTGGTCTTCGGCTTGATGCACCTTCTCGAAACCGACAGCCTCGACGAAAATATTGCTCAAGTACGTGACATTCATGAGCTTGTTCATGGCCGTTCGTAACGGGACAAATATCTGATCGTCTTCATCCTCTCCTGAGAGATTGCCTCTTGGGCTGGTAACTCCTATCACCCGAAAAAGAACCTTTCCTATCCTGATAGACTCTCCGACAGGGTCATTTCCGTAAAATAGATTTTGGACTACCGTGGGTCCGACTACAGCCACCGGCGCCATAATTCTGTTGTCGTCTTCATCGAAAAAAGTGCCGGACTCTATGGAAACGTTTCGCACCCTCTGAATCGCTGGAATCGTTCCTACAACTTTTGTGCTGTAACTGACATTTTCATATTTTGCCGGGATCTTCTTTGAATAGGCTGGAGCGACTTGGCTCACTGCTGAGCATTCCTGCCCGACGGCTATGGAATCCTTGAGTGTCAAAGTGGTCATAATGCCAATCATTCCCACCTGTCCTTTTACGGCTGTTGACCGAGCCGCACTTACCACCAGTAGATTGGTCCCCATTCCCTCGATTTTACGCCTGATCTCCCTTTCTGCTCCCTTGCCGATACCTACCATCACGATGACCGACGCGACACCGATCATGATCGCAACAAGAGCCAGGGCAACTCTCAAGGGATGCGCGATCAATGACTTCAGAGCGATCTTGGCTCCCCGGAAGGGTCTCGTACGCATGTGCGTTTACTTCAAAGCCTCAATCGGATTCACGGCTGCTGCTTTTCTCGCCGGTTGTATACCAGCAACAAGTCCTACGAGAATGGCGCTTAAAAAAGATAGTAACATAGGCTGCCAAATCACAGTGGAAGGTAGTTTCATGAATGCGGACAATGTCACCAGTCCCAGCAGCCCAATAACAATTCCAATGACTCCTCCAACTGTGGCGATGCTCACGGACTCGATGAGGAATTGTGTCAGAATGTCGTTTTTTCTGGCTCCCACAGCCCTTCTGATTCCTATTTCGCCTCTCCTTTCGTTCACCGCAATGAACATAATGTTTGCAATGACTATTGCGCCTACGATTAACGAGACGCCCGACACAAGCAAGAGGAATAGTGTGAAAGTGGTTGACACTTTAGAGACTATGGCCATGATCTGAGAGGGTGTGACTATGGTAAAGTCGTCCTCTGTTCCGGGCGGAAGATTGTGGCGCTCCCTGAGTAGTGCTTGGACATCCTTCACGGTCTGGGCCATTTTTGATGGGTCTGACAAAACTATCTTCATCATGAAAAGGTAGTCCTGGTTAAAAACCCTCTTTTGGCCGGTTGTAAGAGGAATGATAACCCTAGCGTCCAGATCCAGTCCAGCCGGAGAAGTGCCTCGAGGTTCAACAACCCCAATCACCTCAAAAGGGTTATTATTAACCAATATCTGCTTTCCAATCGGGTCGTCGCCTTCGAAAAGATCCTTCACGATGGTGGGGCCAATGACTGCGACTCGGGTCAGACGTGAAATGTCTTCGTCGGAGATGAATCTTCCTGCCTCAACGCGGGTATTCCAAACGGATGCCCAATTTGGGTTGGCCGCAAGAAGGAGCGCATAGGAATTCTTGTTCCCGAATTTGACGGGAAAATCTCGGCGATTGATCTGAGGCGTGACGTCTTTCACATTTGAGACTTCCGAAAGCATAGCCTGAGCATCCTCAACTCTCAAAGTCGTAGGTATTGGCTGAGGGACACCAGGTTTTCTCCCCGCCCCTGCCATGATCATTATCTGATCAAAACCGAACTTCTCCACTTTTTCCATGACCTCGCTGCGTGCACCAAGGACGGAAGACGCAATGACGGTAAGTGTGGCGACGCCTATAATGACTCCCAGCATCATCAGGAAGGTTCTCATCTTATTTTCCATCATGGCTCCGAGCGCTTGTCCCCCCATTCTGAAGAGTCTCATCTCGTCACCTCATCAGCTTCTCGAATTGGCCGGTGGTCACTGAAAATCCTGCCGTCCTTCATCTCTATGATTCTATGAGCCTGATCCGCCACGTCTTTATCGTGCGTCACAACAACCAATGTTCTCCCTTCTGCGTGCAGTTTCCTGAATATGTTCATCACATCCTGCCCGGACGTAGAGTCAAGGTTACCGGTAGGTTCATCGGCAAAGATGATGCGTGGATTGTTGATCAGTGCTCGTGCTATAGCGACCCTCTGTTGTTGTCCGCCGGACAACTCGCGTGGAAGGTGACTCACGCGATCTCCCAAACCCACTGTCTCCAAGGCTTCTATTGCCCTTGTCCTCATGTTGGAATCACTGTCACTGTATATCAGAGGCAGGGTTACATTTTCCCAGGCGGTCATCCTTGGGAGAAGATGGAACGACTGAAACACGAACCCAAGCTTTTCGTTTCTGATGCGGGACAGCTCGTCATCGTCCATTCCTTGGACCGGCACATTGTCAAGAGTGTATGTGCCGCCCGTAGGCTTGTCCAGGCATCCAAGGATGTCAAGAAAAGTGCTCTTGCCCATCCCCGATGGCGCCATTATGGCCACGAACTCACCCTCGTTGATAGTCACGGAGATGTCTTCCAGAACGCGCACCTCCATGTTGTCCTTTTTGAAAATCTTTGAAAGGTTCCTAACCTCGATCATTTACTGCCTCCATGACAAGCTTACTTACGAATAAGTTCCCCGATGACCACCAATTGCCCCTCGGTCAAACCCTCCATGACTTCAGTGTAAGACGAATCTTTCCACCCCGTCTGCACGTAGCGTTTGTCCGGAACCCCACCGTCCACAACGTAGACGAATTTCTTTCCTCCCTCACGCTGGACGGCCTTGTTCGGCACCGCTAAGACTCCCTTCTTCTGATCCAGAAAGATAAGTACAGTGGCCGTCATGTCCGGCATCAATTTGCCCTCCCTGTTATCAACGCTCACAGAGGTGATGTAATACACCACGTTGTCCTGTATGGTTGCCGACGGGTAAATCGACGTAACGTCGCCCTTGAAGTCCGTGCCGGGATGAGCCGCCACACTGAAGATCGCTTCGTGACCCACTCTCACTTTACCAATGTCATTCTCATCTACATAAGCGAGAACTTCCAGGCGGTCCAAGTCTATAATCTTTATGAATGTGGGTGCATTGAGCCCTGTGGTGACAGTCTCGCCCTGAATGGTATTTACAGACGCCACAGTGCCCTTGATAGGAGCTGTTATCGTAGCATAGGACAGTTGAGCTCTTGCAATATCCAGGTCAGCTTCAGCTTTTGCCACTCTCGCCCTTGCAATCTCATACAGTGATCCGGTCAGGTCAAACTTCTGGTCGGATATGGATTTCGTTCGTTGTAACTGTTCATCTCGTTCATAATCTCTTTCTAATCGCTTCGCCTCGGCTCTCGCTTCGGCAAGAATAGCGTCCTGAAGCTTCACCTTAGCTACGAGATCATCTTGCTCTATTTTTGCTATTACTTGGCCTTCAGCTACCCTGTCGCCTACGTTAATTGGTAAATCGACGACTTTCCCCGGTGTCCTAGCCCCCACTTTCACTTCGGCTCCCACCAGCGCCTTGACTATCCCGGTAGCCTGAACCGTAGCCCCCAGGTCTCGTTTCACGACCCTCGCAGTTGGGTAACCTTCGGATGACTTGCCAGGCAAAATTCGGCTCATGCTGAGTATGAGCACGGCCACCAAAACCGCGGCCACCAGTAGTGAAATGCCAATGACTTTGCGTTTCATGGTAATTCCTTATGCTGCCTAAAAGGTTATACAGTAATGTCTCACAAAACTTGCGAAAAGCGCGATTAAAGATGCATATTGCCTGCTTTTCGTCCGTGGTGATCAAACACGCATTGATCAATTCCTTGTGAACATCAAGTCCACAGCATACCTCGTGCATCACTCTCAATATTGATGTATTTTGCTGCTGGGTCATGGCATCCTCCTGACTTTTTGAAATTGTAATTCTTCAGGTAGTATGCCATGACTCGCTTCTAAACCGTATTCTCATTGTTGGTTGCGCCCGCACAGGGCATGGATGTTCATCCACGTGATTCACCTCGTTAGGGTGCAGCGTTGGGGATCCGTCGGTGGGTCTGAGTTGATTACAATCCGGCTTGGGTAATGGTCGGCTCGTGATATTCCAATGCCGGTAGATGAATTCGTTGGGCGATGAGGCGTGCTAAAGAATCGAAATCTCGATATGCAGCCCTAGCAGCCATGGAATGAGAGCCAATCGCGCCATCGGCAGGTTTTAAGTCGAAAATGGGCTTCCTAGCTTCCTGCGCCATAGGTATCAAGCTCCTGTAATGTTTGAGCAGGGCTATGCAATTAAGGTCGTCCCCTACAGAAATCCCATGAACCGTCGATTCACCCTTGACTTCCAAACTATAGACTTCCGGAATCCGGGCAATCCATTTCCTATAAGATTGTACCGGCCTGTCCAGCCGTTCGGAGTGCTGGAGCACTACGTAACCCAATGGATCCATATCACCCTCAGGGAGTTCCAACCCAGCGGGTCTACGATAGAGTCGCGTCTTCCACTGATCTCGCCATCTACGAAGGGTCGGTCCCAGGTTTCGCAGCCCTTGAAGCGAAAACAGATCCGGAGCCAATGGAACTACCACATGATCTGACGATAACAGGGCGGTCCGATTGATAGCGCCAAGATTGGGACCGAGATCTACCAGGATGATGTCCGCTGAATGAGTCCCGGCGGCATGCTGCACTATTCTCCAGAAGGAAGACAGGACGCGAAACGGTCCTTCAGTCTCGTCCATAGACTTAGGCCACTCCTGGGATAATAGATCTTCAAAGTTTGACAAGAACATGTCACCAACCAAGAGACCTATGTTGTCTTCTACAATCTCGACGTGGGGGGCGGCTATATCTCCTGATCTGTTTATTAGGGGCTTGACGCAACCGAAAATGGTGTCCGGGTGATCTCCGTCGGGCCACAGCCGTTCGAGCACCTCCTCGTCAAGGAATGCCGCGCTCAGATTTGCCTGAGGATCCAGGTCGACTGCCAGAACTCGAATGCCTAGATGAGCATACATCCATGCAAGATGATATACGAGTGACGTCTTACCGACCCCACCCTTGTTGTTAAAAAACGCTGTCACAGGGGCTCTCATTTGGTCCTCCTGACAATTACGCACACGTGAGTGTCCTCCACCTCAAATTCAGGCGGTGGATTGCCGTTTCGCTCCAGTTCTGTCGCGGCCAAATGAATGCCCACACCAAAGCGCTGAACGTAACCCAAGTTCTTCATCGCCTCGGCTAGATGCGGATTGCGATAGTCGGTCAGACCTGCCTTACCGAAATTCCTTCGAGTAACCTGTCCGAAAGGCCCTCCCGGGCTGAGGATCTCTATCCGGTCGTTGAACCATGTTATCCGTACAGGGGCATTGGTCCCTTCATAGTTTCGGTGCATTATAGCATTTCTGGCGAGCTGTCGCAGAGCGGCGATGGGATAGTCCGGATGCCTGACTTCCAGTGTCCCTGATGCAAAATCAGATGCAACACACACATGGACGAGAAAAGTTTCCTCCATCATCCTGATTAACTCATCAATGGGTCCGTCTATTTTTTTTTGATCTCTTATCGGCTCTGTGAGATCCATGCCGTCAATTCTAAGAAATTGTACGTATGATCCAGGGATAAAATTAAGCGGTTCCGTTCCAACTACAAGCACTCCCAACACGGTAGGGACAGGTTTAGAGCCAGGTGTTGCGAAACGCAAAGAAACAAGTTGATCAAAAGGCTTACGCCTATTTTGCTCGAGTATCTCTGGTGACTGGGCTGCAGGGAGATAACCTCGCTCAAAAAGGTCCATATCTAAATCGCTCAATTCCGCGGATTCCACCGGGTGGAGATCGTAAGGTAGGTCTTTGCCCCTACGCTTCTCAATGAGTATTCGCTCATCTTCTGCTGACGCTCGTGCCCGCCGTGGACCGACTCTTATCCAAACCACTCCCTTGAAGCGAACGGGAGGCGCATCCGACGGAGCAACCGTCACCACAGCCACCGGACAGTTGTTGAGAATCTTTTTCTGAACAGTCATCACAGGCAGAGGTAGTATGTTCCCCGAGTCCCTTATGTGAGCCAACGTCTTGAGTAAGTCGTCCGTGATATTAAGATTCGCACAGCTTCCGTCGTCATGGACTCCGATAAACAACACCCCGGGCAACCGGTGATTGGGCATATCGTTGGCGAACGCACATATAGCCTCGCCGATTCTGTCGGTCTCGCCAAGCCTTGATTTTCGTTCAACCCTATCAGACTCGATATCCTTCAGGAGTAGTTCCAGGTCTTTGTCTTGCATTTTGAGCCTCTTTCGCCCCATCTTGTTATCGGTGCATCAATCCTGTGGGGTTGCTTTTCGTAGTCTTTGCGCTTCCTGGGCTTGGGAATGGGCACAATGTATTTGGCACGGCGGCGGCTCTCAAGAATCTGTTGTGTCGGCCGGCCTTCGTCATCTAGCTCCCAGTGACGAGCCGGATACTCGTAGGGGGAGTTGAGAATCGGCTGCTCGAAAAATCGATTATCCATGGCAAGGTTCTCCAGGTGCTCCCGTCGCGTGGCAGAAGAAGGTGGACCGTTTTTGTCAGAAGATATCCATCATGAATTCAAGATCTCTCAAAACATGTTCTTTCTCAGCCCTACAGTTATTGCCATTCTGCTTGCCTTCGATTCGCCCCTGCCAGATGACATCTCTTAGGGCCAGGGAGCCGATGCCCCTACCTCCCGAACATTGCCTAAGGCCTCCATGACATAACCATGTCTATTTGTTGATCCGTCTCCGGTGAACTGCGGTACGTTATCGGGTCACTGTACCTGAGTTCTCTTATTCTTGCCAAACATTCTTGCCCAGCGACTACCCCATGCCGTGCCAGGTAGCAATTAGGCGCGATCAATAAAATATGCTAAAAAGTGGGCAGAGCCTCATCAATATGCAGGCCGGATCTATCACGGCAGAAAGGGAGATGGAATTTCCTCCACTATGCATAGCGAAATCCAAGACGTTCTCGAAAGGGTGAAACGCCGCATCGCTTCCAGATTTCATCCTCAACGCATCATCCTTTTTGGGTCTTATGCCCGGTGGTCGGCCTGGCCCGGACAGCGATATAGACTTGCTGATTGTGATGGATGTCGACGGTTCCACCCGAAAGAAGGCCAATGAAATTGATTTGCTGATGGCCGACCGGGAAGGAAAGGTGATCTATGAATGAGCCGCCGATAATCCTTAAGGTAATTTATGATTCAAAAAGAATGAGTTAATAGGGGGATAAAAATTGATAACCAGAGATTTAGTAAAAGCGGGAATTGAAAAGGTGCCGGATGAGTATATTGATGCCCTGTATAAAATCATTAAGGCGCTGGAAAAGAAGGAAAGCCGTATGCCCGGCAATGACTGGCTCAATTTTATTGACCAGACCTATGGTTGTATGCACGACAGTCCGATCCGTCGTGGTGAGCAAGGCGTTTACGACATCCGGGGAGAAATAAGATGAATTACATGCTGGATACCAATGCCTGCATTCAATACTTAAACGGGACATCAACCCATCTCAGGCGTAAACTCGAATCCAGTCAACCTGAAGAAATCTTTTTATGCGCCATTGTTAGGGCGGAATTGTTTTACGGAGCGATAAAAAGCGCCAATGCTTCAAAAAACGTGCAGAAATTGAGGCATTTTCTGAACAGATTTATTTCCCTTCCATTTGACGATCAAAGCGCCGAGATTTATGGATGTTCAACTTCACGGCAAACCTTGGAGAGCCACGCGGAACCACTCTCCGAAGAGGGGGTAAGGAACCATGGACTCGGACGACTGGGTTTTCGCACTGTGCATGGCGGATGAAGAGCGGCGTCGGGCTCGGATACAGGCTGAGGAAGAGAAGGAGGAACTGAAGGAAGAGTATGACCAGTGGTGTATTGACCATGGAATTCCACCCCCACCTGAGAAAGAACCCGAGATCCACGGGGGCGCAGGCTGTCTTTGTCTGCCGGTGGTGATCCTGTGCATAGCCCTTATCGTATTTACTGCAGTGTTCGTCCTATAGAGGGTCAAGCCTCTTCGACGTGAAGAGGCCCACCACTTAGCAAGCTTTTACCTGAAAATGCAAGGGCTGTTCAGCACGAACTGTTGTAGAAAAGACCTCATTGCGGTAAGGTTGATATTCCTTGCAGTACAGGGCGAGCTATACACTTCTTGACAGCAGACATAGCACTCTTTCCACGGTCGTCTTTCACCCATAGGGAGTTTGCGACGTGTTAAGTATGGCAAGCTTGGATTTTTCTTTACAATTCTTGGTGGGAGGGGATCTGCGCCCCTGGTTGGGTCTCGTTCTCAGGGGAGGTTTTGGCTCGGCTCTCCGTTCCCTCTCCTGTGGACTCAAGGACGCAACATGCAAGTCTTGCCTCTTGGCCGCCCGATGTGCTTACGGTTACCTGTTCGAGACGCCTGTGCCATTCGATGATCACTCTCAGAGGATCTGGCATCCACCGCATCCGTTTGTGTGGAAGCCTCCTTTGCTCGATCAAGTCGCAGCATCCCAGTCGGTTTCATTGGGATTGACCCTCGTGGGTAAGGCTTTGGATTACTACCCTTATTTTATCCTCAGTCTCGAACAGCTTGCGTGTGGAGGCTTGGGCCGGGATAGAATCCGATTCGAATTGACAGGGGTTCGTTGCCTGAAGACAGGGGCAGACCTGAACAAAGATCGAGGGCTGCCGGAATCATCGATTTTCACCATAAACCCCTTGCTTGATGACGACAATTATTCCGGCGATTTCTCCAGATTCAAGATTATCATGAAAACGCCCCTGCGTCTTAAGAAGAGCGGACAGCGCCTATTCCACTTCGATTTTGACAGTTTTGTAGGGTCCATAGTCAGGAGGATCGAACTACTCGCCGAGTGGCACTGCGATCAGGATCTTTTCTTGCGGTTTTCCCACATCCTGGAATCAGCTTCCTCCGTCAAGGTGATCTCCGATGACTCGCACTTCCATGACTGGTTCAGATTCAACAAGAGACAGAACCAAGTCATGCCCGTAGGCGGCACCCTTGGCGAGGTGATCCTCGAGGGGGACTATGGAATTTTCTCTGGACTCTTCAATGCAGCTAGATATCTGGGGGCGGGGAACCAGACGTCGTTCGGTTTGGGACAGGTCGAGTTCACTGTCCTTGACGACGAGTTCCAATGCAACCCAGGAACGTAGCACAATTTTTCCTCAAAGCGTAAATCCCATAGTGGTGGAGGAAAACCCCGTCATGGATGAACCAAATCAATACGAAATGGGCTTGGGCGGCTTGTGCCATGATACCGGTAAATTCTTTCAGAGAGCCTCTGCGTCGGAAGAGGAACTCAGTGCCGAAACCCGTGGTCTCGAGAACACCATATGTCGTCTTTTCGACGGACGTTATACCCACCGGCACGTGCTCTTTACGAGCGAATTCTGCTCCCGCCATCTATCCCAAGTTCCCGACGGCATCAGACCCGAAGTCGTCCACGCATTGGCGGCATATCATCACAATCCTTCCACTCCTGCTCAGGAAATGATTAAACAGGCCGACTGGTTGTCGTCGGGCATGGACAGGATTCCAGAACCAGTTGAATCCGCCAAGACTACGCGGATGTACAAGAAAGTCGGCCTTCGCCCTGTGTTTCAAAGCTTAGGGAACAACGAATCCAAGATCAATTGGCAGTATGCACTAAGTCCCATCGGTGGGGATATCTTTCCTTTTCAAATCACACCGGATGCCCCGCTCAAAGATCTGACGCAAGATTACGCCAAGCTCTGGAAGGGGTTTCTCACGTCGTGGGAGGCCAACCAGGTGAAAGATCCCTGGGGATTCGTGAACCGTTGTGTCGGGGTGTTCGAACAGTACACATGGTGCATACCTTCGGCAACCTGGGGAATAGTGCCCGATATATCGCTATACGACCATTGCAAGACTACTGCTGCCATCGCCGTTTGCCTGCACATGGCCGCTGGTGACTCTGAACCTTTTCTCCTCGTGCTCGGGGATTTCGGTGGCATTCAATCATATATCTTCGACATTCACGCTGGAGCAGGAGGTCTTGCCAAGAGACTCCGGGCTCGATCTTTTTTCGTGGATCTCGCTATGTGCTCCGTGGCCTTTGAAATCCTCAGGTCCGTTCAGGTACCGCTCACAAATTGCCTGTTGCTGACCGGAGGGAAATTTCTCTTGCTTCTTCCCAATACCGAACACGTGCGATCCCACATGAGTCGTGTGAGAACCGAAATGGACCGTTGGAGTCTCGCAGAGACTGCCGGAGAAGTGCATCTGAATGTTGCCGAGATGCCGTGCGCCAAGAATCACCTCCTAAATTATCAGCAAACCTTGGGGATACTGCACGACCAGTTGGCGACAAACAAGATTAGACCCTTAGCATCTCATCTGCTGTCCCATGGAGAGCATTGGAACGCCGATTCTTTCGTCCTCGACCCAGTGCCGGCACCGCAGCACGATGAGGCGTTGTGTTCCGTGTGCCAGAAAAGGGGGGCCACCGCGAACGCTGACGGCGACCTGGTATGTGACTACTGCGACTGGGACGCGAGAATGGGGGCCGCTCTTCCGAAGGCCTCTCTCATAGCCTTCTACGATTCCGAACCCAATCTGGAAGGGTGGCCACTTCCCTTCAACAGGATTTCATTTCTGCAGAGTTCAAGGGAGATTCGGGGCAAACCATTTGCCGTGTTGGCCTTGGACGGGATGCAGGAACATCCGGAGAATCAACCCCTTGTCATAAGCTACCGTGCTCGGTACGTGCCCTGTGACGAGTGGGGGAACGTCCGGGAATTTGAAGAAATCGGAGAGTCTTCCGCAGGGAGAAAGGCCCTGGCGTGCCTCAAGCTTGATATCGACAACGTGGGGTGGATTTTTCAGTTCGGCTTGGCAGGACAAGGAGAGGATCAACTGGATAGACGCTCAGTGTCTCGCCTCTCAACGCTATCCAACTCTTTGACACGGTTCTTTTCCCTTCACATGGAAGGTCTGATCCGAAAGCACTTCCCGTGGGTCTACACCGTGTATTCCGGAGGTGATGATCTCTTGTGCCTCGGGCCTTGGGATCAAATCTTTGCCCTGGCAGGAAGACTGAGACAGGATTTCAGGCACTATTGCTGCGAGAACCCCGCATTGACGGTCTCGGCTGGTATCGCCCTGTTCGGGACCAAAACCCCGATCATTCTAATGTCGGAAGAGACGGAAAGACTGCTGCAGTTCAGTAAGGAAACAGGAGGAACGAGAGTAGTGCCCACCCATGGGTCGGCTCCCGGCATACCGTCAAAGAATCGTGTGACTGCACTGGAAACTTCCCTCCCATGGGATCTTTTCGATTATGCGTGCGAGAAAAGTGAAGCCCTCATCTCTTTGATGGCGGCCGGGGAAGTCTCCACAGGTCAGGTGAGGCGTTTGCTGCATTACTCCGATCTCTACCGTCAATACCAAGTCACGGGAAACACCAATCATTTCATGTATGGACCCTTGATGGTCTACGATCTGAAAAGAAATTGGAAAAAGGCGAGCCAATGGGAAGCCTACGGGGAGTTCATGTACTGGGTGCAGGCCTTGAGTGTGCCCAAGAATCCAGACATGGCTCTGCTCAGATTCATTACCGAGTATGCTCTTTACGGCATGCGAGGTAATTCAGGAGGGGAAAATGGCTAAGAGCACCGGGAAGATCTCAAAATTCCTTCAAGACAAGGGCTTTGGTTTTATAACGCCGGACGATGGCAGTAAAGACCTTTACTTTCGATCCGCCGACTTCAAAAGCGGTGCCCCTGCAGATGGATCAAGGGTTGAATTCAATGCCGTGCAAGGCCCTAAGGGGCCTCAGGCCGCCGACGTACGAATCATCAAGGAAACTCTCCCAAGGGACTGTGTTTTCGAGACCTTTTACAACCCCGCAACAGCGGACGGCCAAAGACACCTGAAAGAGGAGCTTTTCTTTGAAGCTCCAGCCAAGGCGGCTGAATATCTCGGAAAGTTCGGCCTGACAAGCAGCGCCCTGCGCATGCTGTTCCAAGGGTTTCGTTCTTTTGCGGCACGCCTGGAACAGGGGGGAATGACTTTTGATCGAGCACGCGAACTCTTCGGAGACTTTTATGTGCAGAAAGTGGTTCGTCAGAACCAACGTGGCATGCTGCCGGATCCGGTTGTAGCTCTGTTTGACGCGCACAGGGAGTTGATACTGAAGGACGGAGCCGAAATGAAAGGTTTCTATCGGTATCTAACATACATTCTTTGTTATTTCGGAGACAAGAGCAAATAAAGAGGAGGGAGCACTGACATGGGAATGAAAATGCAGGAAATAGAGGATTATAGAGGTGTACTAGAGGTTAAGGGAAGCGGATTGAGAATCGGTGGATCCAAGGACGTGGTTGGCATAGGCGAAACAGACAACCCTATCATTCGCCACCCTATTACCCATCGTCCTTACGTGCCTGGTTCATCGGTCAAAGGCAAGATCCGATGTCTTCTCGAACAGAAATACAGTGAAAGGGCACAGACCACGGGAAAGCCTTGTGACTGCGGCACGTGTTTTATCTGCCTGCTTTTCGGGTGTGGGGATTCCAAGAGCATTCAATCGCCGACACGTCTTGTGTTCAGGGACTGTCAGCCCACCGCGGAAACGGTCCAAATCTGGGATGAGGCAGGCGTCGATTCTGAAATTAAGACGGAAGTTCTGATTGACCGGAACAAAGGCAATGCGTTCGGCAGGATAGGCCCGCGGACCATGGAGAGAATCCCTGCTGGTGCCAAATTCGATTTTGGCATCACGGTTCGCTTTTTTGAGGGCGACGACCGACGTGATCTGTACAGTAGACTCGGGGAGGGTTTCAGCCTCCTGGAAAAACACTACCTTGGGGGATCGGGCTCCAGAGGGTATGGGGAAGTCGAGATCAAGACGGTTGATGGAGAGAATTTTGCCAATTACCTGATAAAGAAGGCCCGAAGCGATGAAAAATAGGGATCAGGCAAACTATACGGATTTTAGATTCGATGTGAGACCCCTGTCCCCAGGAGGAACACCCTGGCAGTCAGACACCATCATGGGGTTGATGGCATGGGCGGTTGCTCTCAACGAGGGTGAATCTGCCATAAGAGAATTCTTGGAGCCATTCCTGGCTGGAGACCCACCGTTCGTGGTGTCCGACGGCTTTCCGTCCGGCTTGCTCCCGAATCCACTCATCCCCCTCAAAACAGATCATACGTATTGCACTATCCAAGAAAACTCCCTTGCAAAAAAACGAAAGAGAGCTTCGTTACTGACAACGAAGGATTTTGATTCGGTGAGACGCGGTGGGGTTGCCCTGGGGGACCCTGTGGCATCTCCATGGTACCAATTCCAAATGCTGCACGCATCCATCGACAGAATCACCTGGTCGACCTCAGGTCAGGGGAATCTGTTTTCTACCGTAACTCAGGCCTTACCTGATAAACACCGACTCCTGTCGGTATTCGTGCGAGCCCAACACGGCTGGATTGACCGTGTGCAGACCATTTTTGGGCAACTTGCGCGCATAGGGTTCGGAAAGGACAAGTCCATCGGTTGCGGAAGCTTCGAAGTGGAAAGCCTCGTGGAGGAGCCTCACCAATTTGAGAATTTCCCCAGAGCCGATGGATTCATTTCAATCTCCTCCTGGGCTCCGTCATCTTCCGATCCTACAGAGGGTTATTGGAAATTACGAATGAAGAGAGGAAAACTCGGTGAAGGTATGGGAGAGGGTAACCCTTTCAAGCGGCCTCTCGTTCAGTTCACCGCGGGATCCACGTTCAAAACCGACACCACCCCGGAACCGTTCTACGGAAGGACCATCAAAAACCTGGCACCCGGCTTCTCGGATGCAGTTCAGATCTGCTACTGCCTGGCTGTGCCCTGCGTCTTTCCACGAACATTGCCGGTGAAGGATGTCTGACAAATCACATGAGCACAAACGGAACCTTCATTCTTGCGACAGTCGGGACATCGTTGTTGAATCACTTGAAACGCAATTTGGCTATCGAGAACTTGCCTCCAAAACAAAAGGCGCTCTCTTTTCTGAAAGGAAAGCAAGCGACGGATCCTACGGTTGGTGCAGAAATAAACTCCATAGAGCATCTGTTGAACGCGGTGAAGCTCACCACTGGGACGACTTCTCCTCCATTTCACCTTTCACTTTTGGTGTCTGAAACAGAAAACGGCAAGTGGACCGGAGAATTGTTAAAAGACTACTATTCTTCGGTGCGGCGGCTTCAGTCGGTCGATTGGATCACCATCGAAGGACTCACTCCCGATGACCCCCATCGGTTTGCCCGCGTAGGACTCCGGAGCCTTGTACAGGTGTCTTCTAGGCTTCTGAGAGAAGCAGAAAAGAAGTCCCTGTTCCGGGTCATCAACGCCACTGGAGGCTTCAAAGCACAAATATCGTTCGCAGGCCTCATCGGCCAGACCCTCGGTGTTCCCGTTGTTTACCAATTCGAAACGTTCCCTGTGTGTGTGGAAATGCCCCCCATGCCGGTGGACTTCGATAGAGAGGCGTGGCTCACACACTACGATCTCTTCAACAGGCTCTCCCAGCAGGGAACCATGATGGAGGACGAGTTTCCCTTTCATGAGGTTGACCCCGTCATATCGGAACTCCTCGATCGGTGCGAAGATAAGGGCAAATCCCTGTACGCATTATCGCCGGTCCTCGAACTGATGCATCAGGGTTTTCTGGTCAGAAAGCCCCGCATGAGTGTCAAACCTCCGGCCTCCGAACGGACCCTTAAGGAAAAGGTATCCCTGGCTCGGGGTGAACTGCCCCATGATCCGAAACGAACCGAGGAATTCGTCAAAGCCCTAGCCAAGAAGTTCCCCTGGATAGTCGAGATCAGAAATCATACCCCACGGATGGATTCCCAACGAACGCACCTCCTAGTGAAGACAACAGATCCGTCGGTACACGAGATCTGTTACTCCGATGGGGAAAAGGGGGTTCGACTCAGTATCAGGACTACAGGCATCAACGAAGGCCACATTGGATTCGTCAGGGAGGCACTGGCTCAGTTCCTCGAAAACAGGTAGGAGCAGCCTGTTCCGATTTGCCATGAAACACTTAAGCAAAAGAAACTGGCACCGTCTCCAACGTTTCCCAGCTTCGGGCGTGCCCTGGGTATGAGGCGGATGCAGAAGATGGACACTATTACGCGTCCCCAAACACGATCAGGTGTTCGTGCGTTTTCTGGAAGACTGGAAGGGATTCGCGAGGGATGAGCGGGAATATGAACTTACGTGCAACTAACTGAAATCACTCGCACCCAAAAAAAGATTCCTCGTTCTAGTAACACATTGGAATAAGAGGATAAATACTATTCTACAGTGGTTTGGTAGTATTCTTGTGTCCGACGATAAAGCGATCCGTCGTTTTCTTGCCAAAAAAACATGTGGTAACAGGATCATGGATGGGGAGGAGAGAGAAAGGATGCCCTGATTGGAAGGGATTGAGACATAATGTTGCAAAAAACGAGCCAAACCAATCGAATTTCAGAGAGAGAAAGGATGCCCTGATTGGAAGGGATTGAGACAGAGTAGTGATTTCTTTTGGTGTAGTTTTCTTTTTCATCGAGAGAAAGGATGCCCTGATTGGAAGGGATTGAGACCTAGGGCTTGAAAACCCCCTGTCCCCTTTTGATAGAATGAGAGAAAGGATGCCCTGATTGGAAGGGATTGAGACTCATGGCTTCTCCTTCGGCAACCCTTTTGCGTGACAGTGGCAGAACAGAGGGAGATTCACAGTGATCGACCTGCCGAGTTAGAAAAAAACATAAGGTGGGTGAGAGAATCTCTTACTTCGTCCTCATTTGACAGAGGTCGCCTGTAAAATTGCCCCCCGAGAAAGTCTCGGAAAGGAGTAAACCAATGACAAGACTTCTCGTAATCGTGGTATCCGCAGCCATTCTTGCCATGCCGACCATGGCTCCTGCCGATAAAGTGGTGCGGGACCGGTACGGGAATCTGGTAGAGACTTGGCACGACAGCAACGGCTCAACCCAAATACGAGATCGCTATGGAAGCCTGAAGGAAACTCGGACCTACCGGAACGGTACAGTGGACATTCGGGACAGAAACGGTAATCTCATCGGGACTGAGCGGCGTACTGGTCGCGAACATTGATGAACAACAAGAACCCGGAAAGCCAATACAGAAACTTTGCTGTCTCGCCGTGGTATACTGTCTGGCTAGGACCGACTAAAGCCCCTGACCTTAGTCGTGGAAGTTAAAAAGTTCCATTGCCCTGTCCTTAACCGTACGTCAACACATAGAAGGGTGGTAAATAACCATGGATTCCGATTGGTTGGCTATGGCGGCAGGCATGGCAGATGCAGAAAAACGCCGTGCTGAGAAAAAGGCTCAAGAGGAAAAACAACAGCTCAAGGGACAATATGATCAGTGGTGTACCGATCATGGTGTTCCAGTTCCACCTGAAAATAATTGCCAACCAAAACAGGGTGCGAAAAATGAAGGATCTGTCTTGCTCGGTCTAGTCGTTATCGGAATCGTACTGTTCATCGTGCTCTGGCTAATAAGAGGATAGAAAGACCTGAGTCCGGAAACACCGCCTAGCCACCCTAAGGAGAACAGGCCTTCACCCCTTGCATGGCCGCTGTCTTGACAATAAGAAGGAAAGTTGCTTGGGAACCTGGATTAAAAATCTTCCCCGAGATCCGTGTCCCAAAACACCAGATTGGAATCCAATTGCCCGTAATTGTCTCTGAACTGGAAAAGGACACTAATTCTAGACCCATTTAGCAGGTAGCGGAGGAAGGCTCCTAATCCGGTGGATACGTAGTCGCTTATAATCATTGAATGTACCTCAGCCTAATGGATGGGGTCCGCTGAAAAATTTAAGCTGATGATGGCAAAAGCTAAGGAACTGAACATGTGAGAAAGTTCTTGATACAGCACGGTGCCAATCAACAGGCCGGCCTCGCTATCGGAATCGGCCATATTGACGAACATTATCCGCTCTGCGGCGCTCGGGATATTACAAGGTCCAGCGCGTCATTCCCATTGTAAAGTGACATGAAAGCCGATCCCAGTCTTATTACAAAGGCTCTTCGCCGACATATCAACGAAACCGTAATCGTAGTCTTGTTCCTCGTTTTCTTACAGACTGTGTCCGCGGTGCAAGCTGAAACTGTTTTGAAAAAGGCTTCGTTCGCTCCTCAATGGCTTCCGCAGGCCCAGTTTGCCGGTTACATGGTGGCGCTGGAAAAGGGGTTCTATCGGGAAGTTGGACTGGATCTGACCTTGATGGTGGGTGGGCCTGGAAAGCCCCCGTTCGTGTTGCTGGAGTCAGGCGAAGCAACGTTTTGTACTGACTGGCTTTCCAATGGGATCGAAAAGAGGGCATCAGGGCATCGAGTCGTCAACCTGGCACAAGTGGTTCAACGTTCGGCCCTGATGCTGGTTGCCAAGAAGAAGAGCGGCATAGAGCACCCCCAAGACCTGAACGGCAAGAACGTAGGTCTCTGGGCAGGTCAGTTCTATCTTCAGCCCATGGCCTTCTTTCGGAAGTACGACATCAAGGTCAACATCATACCCAACTATTCCTCGGTGAGTATCTTCCTCAAAGGAGGTGTGGATGCCATGTCCGCCATGTGGTACAACGAGTACCACACCATTCTGAACAGCGGCTTGAGTGCTGATGATCTGTCGCTTTTCTTCTTCAGTCGACTAGGGCTCAACTTCCCCGAAGACGGGATATATTGCCTGGAGGAAACGTTTCGTGCAGATCCGGGGTTGTGTCACGGATTCGTGCGTGCCTCTCTGAAAGGTTGGCTTTATGCATTTAATAATCAGGAGGAAGCTATCCGGATAGTGATGAAACACGCCGAGGCCGCACACACCGGGACAAACAAAGCACATCAGCGATGGATGCTCGCACGCATGAAGGACCTGATCATTCCCGACGAAGACAAGAGTAGCTTGGGGAAACTTGAACCCGCAGACTACGCCCTTGTCGCTGACATACTGAAGGACTTCCGCCTTATCGATGCAATACCTCAATTCGAAGACTTCTACCGGGGGACGCGATGATTGTCAGGCCCCGGAGCAGCATTGGTCTCAAGATAACGATGTTGGTGTTGTGTGGAACCTCGGTGGTCTTTGCCATGGCGCTGGCGTACAGTTACTCGTATTCGCGCACCATTATTCTCGATGAGGCTGAAAAGAACGCCAGAAACCTCACCCTTTCCGTTGCCCGACGGATAGAACAGGAATTTCGGGTAGTGGAAAAGCTTCCTGAGCACCTATGTGCTTTCCTGGAGGCAGGCCCTTGCGACAAGGATACGATGCTGCGTCTGGTTCGACGGTTGGTCGAGGAGAACCGGGAAGTTTTCGGATCCGCTGTAGCCTTTGAGCCCAACTCGTTCCAACCTGGTGTGCATTGGTACGCACCCTACTACTTCAAGGGCAAATCCGGAATTACGTTTGAACAGATCGGATCAGACTCGTACGACTACTTCACGAAAGACTGGTATCACCTTCCGAAAGTACTCAAGGCCCCGGTCTGGATGAATCCGTACTTTGACGAGGGCGGCGGCGGGATCATCATGACCACCTACTCGTGTCCTTTTTTTGAACGGGGACGGGACGGTGCACCTGATAAAATCAGAGGAATAGTTACAGCGGATGTTTCGCTGGAATGGCTGTCGAGCCTGGTACGTTCGATACAAGTAGGCCGCACTGGTTATTGTTTCATCATTTCCGATACCGGGACATTCGTCACTCACCACAACCCGGAATTGATAATGTCGGAGTCCATTTTCAGCCTTGCGGAGGAGCATCACAATCCCGCATTGCGCGATATCGGTCTGGCCATGATACGGGATGAATCGGGTTTCACTCCCATCGGTTCAGTTTTATGGCCTGAGGATGCCTTCCTGGCCTATGCCCGTATTCCCTCTCCCGGATGGACGCTTGGCTGGGTCTTTCCCAAAAGGGAGCTTCTTGCAAGAGTCAACAATCTCCACCGCACAACTGTTCTGTTGGCAGCAGGGGGACTGGTTCTTCTCATCGCTGTGAGCCTGCTAACGGCACGGTCGATTACCCAACCATTGATTCGTATGGCTGCGGCGACGGGCAAGGTGGCGCATGGTGACCTGGACATCGATCTTTCAGATATTCACAGAGAAGATGAGGTCGGGCAACTTGCCCGATCCTTCATGGGAATGGCGCGAGACCTGAAGAAACATATCAGAGACCTTACCAATGCCACAGCAGCAAAGCAGCGGATCGACAGCGAATTATCCATAGCGGCCGACATCCAAAGGAGCATGCTGCCGTCGGTGTTCCCTGCGTTTCCAAGCCGCAATGAGTTCGATATCTATGCGGTGATGCATCCGGCCAAGGAGGTCGGGGGAGACTTTTACGACTTTTTCCTGCTGGATGAGGACCATTTGTGCGTAGTGATCGGCGATGTTTCAGGAAAAGGTGTTCCGGCGGCACTCTTTATGTCGGTCACCAAGTACCTGATCCAGGCAGCCCTAGGCGCGGGCGAACTGCCCGGCGGGGTTTCGGCGAGGGTCAACCGTCACCTTGCCGTAAACAACGAATCGTGTATGTTCGTCACAGTTTTTCTCGGAATCCTGAACCTGAAAACCGGTGAGTTTCTTTACGCAAACGCGGGCCACAACCCGCCGTTACTGTGGGATTCGACCAGTACGCCGAGTTTTCTGGGTCCGCCGGGAGGGCCCTTGTTAGGCATTATAGAAGACGCAACCTTTGATATGGACCGGCTTACCTTTAGCCCAGGAACCGTTCTCTTGGCATATACAGACGGAGTCACGGAGGCATTTGATTCAGAGGGGAAGCTTTTCTCCGAGGAACGATTGCTCGAGGTGATAACGTCTGTAGGGCAAAAAACCGTCAAGGAGATTACCGAGGTGCTGTTGGAAAAGATCGCTTCATTCCGAAAGGGCGCTGCTCAATCGGATGACATCACCATCATGGCTTTACAGTTCGGGTCCCGACCGTCTTCAGATTAGAAAACAAATGACTCCACGGCACTTTCAAGACTGTCGTGAATTTCGAGGACCCTGTAAACTTTGGTAGTGTCAGATTCAGGTCCTTAAATAAGATGGCGGAGAGAGAGGGATTCGAACCCTCGGTAAGGCTCTACACCCTACACTCGCTTAGCAGGCGAGCACCTTCGGCCTCTCGGTCATCTCTCCGCAACAGCTTCATTACCAGCTTATTGTCAGTCCAACATGATGTCAAGGCTTTTCGTCTTCGTAGTCGAGCTGGGTCCAGCGAAAATAGTCTGTCGGTACCTCTTCCAAGAATCTCGAGAGGTGTACCTCCACCTGTCCCAGGCGCCGATCAAGAAAGGTACGGGGCGCCGATATGACCAGGTTGCGCTTTGCCCTTGTAGTGGCCACGTACAAGAGCCTTCTTTCCTCTTCCATGTCTTCCGGCATATCGACTGCCATGGGTGATGGAATGCGCCCTTCCGCAGCCCAAATTAGTATCACCGTGTGCCATTCGAGACCTTTGGCCGAATGGATGGTTGACAGAACCAGTGTGTCGGCTTTGGAAGCTGCACCCGCACCCTCTTGCTCCGGGGGTTCAAGGGCCATATCATTAAGAAATCGGTTGAGACTCCTGTAGGGGACTGTGAGATTCGCGAGATGATCTAAGTCACGCATCCTCTTGGGATAATTGTCATAATTTTCCTTAAGGAACGGAAAATAGTATCGATTGATCTCTTCCACTTTTTCGGAAATGGGTCCAGTGGAGTTGGTCAGGTTGCCAATAAGGCTGATGACGTTGTTGAATGCTGCCTTGTGTTTTGTTTCACGGTGAACCAGCTTCGAAGGATCATCAGGAATTCCATCATCAGCAATTCTGGCCGCAAGACTGTACGCGGTCTTGACACCCACGCCGGGCAGGATTTTCAAGATCCTCATCCAGCTCAGACGGTCTTTAGTGTTGTTTATCACTTTCAGATGAGCAAGCACATCCTTGATGTGCAGGCTCTCCAGGAACTTGAATCCCCCGTACTTCACAAATGGTATACTATTACGGGCTAGCTCCCCTTCCAGGTCGAACGAATGAAATCCTGCTCGAAACAGGATCGCGATGTCTCCGAAAACGACACCGTGGTCGTACAATTCCTTAATGCAACGGATCACAAATCGACTTTGGCCCCTCTCCGTCCAGGGACGAACCGCCAGGGGCAAGGGGCCGTTTTTTTTCCGAGTGAACAAGCGCTTCGAATATCCGGTTTTCGCATGGGATATAATAGAGTTGGTCACTTCCAGAATGGGTTGTGTACTTCTATAGTTCTCTTCTAGCTTGATAACCCTTGTGCCCGGAAATAGGTTCGGGAATTCCATTATGTTTGTAAAGACTGCGCCTCTGAAAGAATAAATGCTCTGAGAGTCGTCTCCCACTACCATGACGTTGTCGTGAGTGAATGCTAAGAGACGCACAATTCCAGCTTGAAGAGGATTCGTATCCTGGTATTCGTCGACGAGCACGTGCCGCCACCGTGTCGACACATCCAACCTTGCCTGTTCGTTGCTTTCCAGCAACAACATCATGTTCGACAGAAGGTCGTCGTAATCCATAAGATTGTTGGTCTTCTTGTGATGTTCGTAGACAGAACGAATTTTTTCGATTTCTTGAGCAAAACCTTCCAAATGCTCATACCTATGTCTCATAACCTGCTCTATAGTTGGACCTCCTCCTGCAGACCTGCTTATAATTTCTGTAATGGTCCTGGCTTTAGGGAAACCCTTCAAATCGGGAAGTACAGAAGCCAAAGATTTTCTCGCGTGGTCAATGGCTTCAAGCGTGTCCGACTGATCCATGATGGAAAACGATGAATCAAAACCCAGCAGTCCGGCGTATCTTCTCAAGAGGATATTGGCTGTTGAGTGAAAAGTTCCGCCGGAAACTCCCGATACCCTACTATCGAGTATTTCCGAGGCGCGAGAAAGCATCTCTTGAGCGGCTTTTCTCGTGAATGTAAGGAGAAGGATTGATGAGGGCTCCACTCCGTGGTCCACAAGCCAGGCAACCCTGTAAACTATGGTTCGGGTCTTTCCGGATCCTGCTCCTGCGATAACGAGGATGGGGCCGCCTCCAACAGAAACAGCTTCGAACTGGCGCAAATTCAGCTCTTTCTTGTAGTCAATTTCACCAGCCACGGGCTTCCTCATGAAGTGTTTTGGGTCACGTCTGTCGATTGTAAACTATTTTGGACTGGAGAAAAGGTTACAATTCAAGAAAAGCATGGAAAAATGCCTTCATTTGTGATATGGTATGCATGTCGCGGGTTTTCGGGGAGGTTTAGTTCATTTGTGGTATGTGAAGGAGGATTGTGTGAATAATCCAGTAAAGGTTCTCGCTTGCCCGCTGTGTTCCAATCATTTCTCACATGATGTGGATACGGACGGGCGGAACTTGACGGTTTTCGGATACGGACTGGATTTTAGGCTTGTCCCCAGGGACTGCAACCGATCTTCAGAAATAGCAACCTGCCCTGGATGTCTTTTCACCGCGCGCACTCAGGATTTTGCCCCTCGAGTTCCTGGACATGTGAAAGACATGGTCCGATCCGCAAAGTACGTCAATATATTCAAGAGTTATCCAGATGAGGATTTTCCAGCCAGGAAATGGGTTGCGCTTGTCGCAATTTTCGAGGCAAGAGGACTGAACCCGAGAGACCTCGGTGTTGCAAGCCTGAAGGGTTCTTGGGCGGCCCGTGAAAAAGGAAAAATCCAGACGGAGAATGAGCTTCTCGATTCTGCGGACGCCTATCTTGAGGACGCATTACGAAGAGGCCTTACCAAGGGAGATCCAGCAATGGTGATGTACTTGATGGGAGAAATCAACAGGCGGAAGGGGGATTTTCGCAGAGGAAAGGAGATGCTCGCCTTTCTGGGTAACAATCCGCGCTACCGCTACCCCGCACTGTTGCAGACCGTCCTCATAGAGGAAGAAGACTCCACTCCCTATTGGTCACACCACTCACCAGATCAGATGGAAGTTCATTCGCCAAAATTCAAAGGACTTTTCCCGGCCCTGAGGAGCATCCCTCCCGGGAAGACTGAGTTCTACCCTGACGAGTTGCGGGAACAATCCGTCCAGCCTGAAGGGGATGACCGTCGCAACAATTAGTAGCATAACAGCTCGCTAGCAAAGGATCCTTGCCTTTTTAGCGAGCTGTTCGATTTTGTTCCCTCCCGCGCCTTTTTATACATCGTCTTGCTTGAAAAGGTCCGTTCAACTTGATATTCTGACGAATCTGAAGATTCGTTCGACAGTGTGAATTCCATGGAGGAAATAGAATGAAACCATATTTCGAAAAAATGACCGAGATCGGTAAATCCCTTTCGAAAGGCAAGATCAAGGAAACAGAGGATAACGTAATCAAAGTCCAGGCAGTGGAGAAAGAAATTGAAGAGGCCGTAGAAAAGGTTAAGTCCGCCGGCCTGCCGGCTTCGAAGATCAACAAGAGAGGCCAACTGACGGCTTGGCAGCGCCTGGAATATCTGCTGGACCCTGGGACCTGGTGTCCCCTGCATTCCGTCTTCGACCCCAAGAACAACGAAGAAGGCTCTACCGGTTTAGTCAACGGCCTTGCCAAGATCGGTGGCAAGTGGGCAGCAGTGATAGCATTCGACAACAAAGTCATGGCTGGGGCATGGGTTACCGGGCAGGCCGAAAATATTCTCCGGTTTACGGACATAGCCAAACGGCTGCGCCTTCCTTTAGTCTGGCTGGTCAACTGTTCAGGAGTTAAACTCACGGAACAACAGGAGGTTTACCCAGACAGGAGGGGAGGGGGCACCCCATTTTTCCGGCATGCTGAACTTGAGAAACTGGGGATACCCGTCCTATCCGGCATCTACGGAACTAATCCTGCCGGCGGGGGCTATCAGGGGATAAGCCCGACAATTCTTCTGGCTCACAAGGACTGCAATATTGCAGTCGGCGGCGGCGGCATAGTCAGCGGCATGAGTCCAAAGGGATTTTTCGACGAAGAGGGGGCTGAAGCACTCATAGATGCCACGCGCCATTTCAAGGAAGTTCCTCCCGGAAGCGTGGGCATTCATTACGACTCAACGGGTTTTTTTAAGGCGGTGTTCGACACTGAAGAAGGGGTTCTAGACGGGCTCAAGAAATATATGAAATATCTTCCCGCGTACGATCCTCGGTTCTTCAGGGTGGCAGAGCCTGCTGAACCGAGATTCAGCGGGGAGGATCTCAACCGGATAATTCCCATGAACCAGAAAATGATATACAGCTTTGAAGAAGTTCTCGCGAGGCTGACCGACAACAGCGAACACATGGAGTTTAGACCAGATTACGGACCGGAGGCTTACACTGGTCTGGTGAAGATTGACGGATTCCTTGTAGGAATTATTGGTAACAAACAGGGCTTTTTGGGTATGGGTTATCCGGAATATGCCCCCTACCCTGGAATCGGAGGAAAACTGTACCGCCAGGGCTTGATTAAAATGAATGAATTTGTAACCCATTGTGGAAGGGACAGGGTGCCCATAATATGGTTCCAGGACACATCCGGCATCGACGTCGGGGACATAGCGGAAAAGGCGGAACTTTTGGGGCTTGGCCAATCCCTCATCTACTCCATAGAACAGACCGATGTCCCCATGATGCTCATTGTTCTGCGCAAGGGGACAGCGGCAGCCCATTACATCATGGGTGGACCAACTGCAAACAATCATAACGCGTTTACCCTGGGGACTCCCGCATCCGAAATATACGTTATGCACGGGGAGACGGCTGCGGCCGCATCTTTTGCACGCCGTTTGGTGAAAGAAAAGGATTCCGACAGGTCGCTCCAGCCTACAATTAATAAGATGAACGCACTTGCAAAGCAGTACTATGACCAGTCCAGACCTTTGTACTGTGCGATAAAAGGGCTTGTGGATGAAGTGGTGCCTTTTACGCAAATGCGCAAGTACATGGCAGCTTTCGCAGGCAGTGCTTATCAGAATCCGGGTTCTATCTGCCCGCATCATCACATGATGATTCCTCGGATCGCTAAAGGCTGAGTAAAGTGATCGCCTGTTTCCAGTTAACTTTCTTGAAAAGGAGGAATAATCACCATGACCGAAAGTGAAAAGAATCTTAAGGAAGCGTTTGCCGGGGAATCCCAGGCTAATCGCAAGTACCTGGCCTTTGCACGCAAGGCTGATGAAGAGGGTTTAAAGGGTGTGGGCAACCTGTTTCGAGCAGCGGCAGCGGCCGAGACAATTCATGCTCATAATCACCTGGAAGTCCTCAAGGGTGTAAACTCTACCCTGGAAAACCTTAAGGAAGCATACAGCGGCGAACACCATGAGTTTACAAGCATGTATCCTGTGTTCATCGAAAAGTCCAAAGAAGAAAAGAACGGAGCCGCCACCAAGACTTTTCAATGGGCCAATGAAGTGGAAAAAATTCATGGGAAGCTTTACGAAGAAGCTATAAAGACTTTAGAAGCAAGGGGAACTTTGCCGGAAAAGGATTATTATATCTGCCCCAAGTGCGGCTATACCATCGCTGATGATGCTCCGGATAAATGCCCGGTATGCGGGGCCAAAAAGGAAACATTTTTTGTAGCGTAATGAAGGACCCTTTGTTGCGGTTCAAATAATCAGTTCGAGCCGACCAGGAGCTGAGAATGAAAGAAACCGTCTCCGTGAAAAACATCGGTCTCAGGGGTGTCACGGTCGCAGACACAAAGATCAGTTTTATCGATGGTCTAAAGGGTATTCTGATTTATCGGGGATACCGAATTGAGGAGCTTGCCGAAAGATCTACCTTCATGGAGACGGCTTACCTGCTGCTGAAGGGATATTTGCCGAGTCCGTCCGAGCTTGTGGATTTTGACAACGATGTAAAGAAAGCTCGAGATGTACCGGACTTCGTCTATTCATGCTTGAGGGCGCTACCCAAGAATGCGGACCCTATGGATGTCCTTCAGGCCTGTGTGCCGATTTTGGCCACGGCAGATTCAGACCTGTCAGGCGAAACCAGGGAAGAAAACCTCAGGATGGCCACACGTCTCATAGCCGGCGTTCCTGCTGTGACAGCGGCATGGAATAGGATAAGAAACGATTTGGAACCGCTCCCGCCTGACCCCTCGCTCACCCATGCGGCTAACTTCCTCTGGCAGTTGTCCGGCGCCATGCCAGCGGAAGATACGGCCCGGGATCTTGATTGCTGCCTCATTCTACACGCGGACCATACTTTTAATGCGTCTACGTTTGCTTGCCGAGAAGTGTGTTCAACGAGAGCCCACATGTATGCCGCTGTGGCGGCCGGTGTAGGAGCGCTTTCGGGAAGTTTGCACGGCGGTGCAAACACCAGGGTTATGGCCATGTTGATGGAGTTGGAATCCGAAACCGATATCGCCCAGTGGGTGAAGAGCCGCATCGAGCGAGGTGAGCGAATAATGGGCATGGGCCACGCAGTATACAAGACCATGGACCCTCGTGCCAAATACCTGAAAGATATGGCGACCCGGTTGGGAATAACCAAGGGTATGGAAAAGTTGGATCAGCTTTCCAAGCTTGTGGAAGAGACGGCCGTGGCCGAATTCGACAAGCGTGGAAAGACTGAAATCAGACCTAATGTGGATTTCTATAGTGCGCCGGTCTACCACATGATGGGTATTCCCCGGGACATCTTTACAGCCATTTTTGCAATTTCAAGGATTGCCGGTTGGTGCAGTCACATTATCGAAGAAAAATTCGGAGAAGCCCAGGGAAAACCAATGCTTTATAGACCGCAGGCTGAGTACGTGGGCAACTATTGCGGCCTGATTGGCTGCGAGTACGAGCCTGCCGAAGAGAGGCTAGAAGCCTAATTATTGCAATTTTAAAATCGCGTGAAGAAGTGCGGGGGCCTCATATCGACCCCCAACCTGCTCTGGCTTCCGGAATTTTTCACAGGCCATTGGCTGTTCTTTTTTCCTAGTATTATGGATCAGTTATTGTCCTCCCCCGGCAGCTCTCCAGAAGTGGGCACTACATGAAATTCAAACACGACATTGTAATCGTAGGGTCAGGTCTGGCAGGTTTGCGAGCGGCCCTGGAGGTGGCATCCGGCCTGGATGTTGCTCTCATAAGCAAAGTGTTTCCCACCAGGTCGCATTCCGGGGCAGCCCAGGGAGGTATCGGAGCAGCTCTAGGAAATGAGGAACCGGATTCGTGGGAATGGCACATGTATGACACGGTCAAGGGAGGCGATTACCTGACCGATCAGGATGCAGCCGAAGCCCTAACAAGGGATGCGGCAAGGGCTGTTTATGAATTGGAACACATGGGAGTGCCGTTCAACAGGACCCCTGATGGTCGGATCGCACAGAGAGCCTTCGGAGGGCACACAAAGGATTTCGGTGAAGGGCCGATAAAGCGGGCCTGTTATGCTGCCGACAGGACGGGCCGGGTCATCCTGGATACGCTTTTCGGAGAAGCGGTTGCACGATCCATCAAGGTTTTCAGTGAGTTTCATCTGCTGGATCTCATATTCGACCGAGGCAAAGCAGTTGGAGTGATTGCCTATGAGCTTTCTACCGGAGAGATCCACACCTTTCACTCCCGTGCGGTTATGCTGGCCACAGGCGGATTCGGCAAAGTCTTTAGGACCACTTCCAACTGTTTCGCCAACACCGGTGATGGTGTCCACTATACCTACAGAGCCGGATTTCCCCTCGAGGATATGGAATTCGTGCAATTTCATCCCACTGGAATCTACAAACTTGGCGTCCTCATAAGTGAAGCCGCCAGAGGCGAGGGAGGGATTTTGCGAAATGGTAACGGCTACCGATTCATGGAAGATTACGCACCTTCCCTGAAGGACCTTGCACCTAGAGACGTGGTTTCACGTGCTATCACTACGGAAATCCGGCAAGGACGGGGAATCAACGGAAGCGATTTTGTTCACCTTGATTTAAGCCATATCGGCAGGGAACGTCTGGCAGAAAAGCTCTCTGATATATCCTCTTTCGCCAAGATATATCTTGGGGTCGACGTGGCTGTCGAACCAATCCCCGTCACGCCCACGTGTCATTACATGATGGGAGGGATACCCACGAGTCTGGACGGGCATGTGCTCGATCTTGCCGGCAATCCAGTGCCGGGACTCTATGCAGCAGGTGAGTGTGCCTGTGTCTCCGTACACGGGGCTAATCGCCTCGGAACCAATTCATTGCTCGATCTTGTGGTCTTTGGCAGAAGGTCCGGAAAAATGATAAGACAAGACCTTCAGGAACTTGATTGGAACGAACTATCCCCTAATCCGGACGAGCACATAGTTGAGAAAATTGCCAAAATCAAGACCGGAAGAAACGGCGAGAGAACCTCTGCAATTAGGAGCGATCTTCAGGAAATCATGACCGGCAAGTGTTGCGTGTACCGGAACGAAAAAGATCTATTGGCTGCAATGGACTCCATAAGACAACTCAAGGAGCGGTATGAAGTCCTGGCTATTCATAATATGGGAAGTTCTTTTAATACAGACCTCCTGGAGGCCATTGAATTAGAGTCTTTGCTAGGGCTTGCCGAGAGTATACTTGTATCTGCTATTGCCAGGACAGAGAGCCGGGGAGCCCATTACAGGGAAGATTATCCGGACAGGGACGACAAGAATTGGCTCAAGCATACTCTTGTAGCCAAGACCAACTCGGGACCTGCCGTATCTTTCAAACCAGTCTCCATAACCCGCTTTCAGCCGAAAGCAAGGACATACTGATGATAGTCGGATTCCGCATTTTCAGGTTTGACCCTCAGTCGGATAACGCCCCATACTATTCTAATTATACCGTGGAAGCAGACCCCCAAGAACGGGTCCTGGACTGTTTGAACAGGATTAGATGGGAGCAGGACGGAACACTGAGTTACCGCATGTCCTGCGCTCACGGCGTGTGCGGTTCCGATGCGATGAGAATCAATGGGCAATGTTCGTTGGCTTGCCAGAAACTGGTCAAGGAAGTCCTGGGAGATGAAATCCTAGTGGAACCCATACCCTCTTTCAAGGTTCTCAAAGATCTTGTGGTTGATTTGGCCCCCTTCTTTGCCAAAGTGGACGAAATTCGCCCCTACTTGATCGCTTCAAATCCACCGGACCGGGAACGGCTCCAATCACCGGAAGACCGAAAAAAAATGGGTGAAGCCATCCGGTGCATACTGTGCGCTTGCTGCGTTGGAGCTTGCCCCGTTTCCAACGAGAATGAGAATTATCTTGGGCCTGCTCCCTTGGTGCAGGCTTTTCGCCGAATTTTTGATTCCCGGGATGAAGAGCGGGCCCAAAGGCTCCAGCAGTTGAATCAACCGGACGGCGTGTGGGGCTGCGTAAACCATTTTGAATGCACGAGGGTCTGTCCAAAAGAAATACCCGTCACCAAGTATATCAATATGATGAAGACAGCCGTTCGGGTCAGGTCTTGAAATATTAGTTCAGGGGACACAGTTCGGGGAAGTCGAGGAGCCACATTCCCCGCATAACTTCATACCCGCTGGATTCTCAAAGAGTGCTCCTCAAAGGAAAAAGTTTGCGGACACCACTGTACTGCCTCTGCGGTCTTAGATTCGCACTAAGGGGTTGTCAAGATGTTGTGCGAACCATACTTGTGAGCCTTGCAATCAGGCAATCGGGAATCCGGGCCCGAAGTATTCCCTGACGTCCGATTCATTGCAAGGCCTCAGGGACTTGGCATATCTTTCCTTGAGACGCCTGATCCTTTTCAAGGATTCTCGAACACGCCCGCGGGGAATCTCGCCCTGTTCGATTGCCTCAAGGATTCTCGATCGGGCTGAAAACGATTTCTCAAGGGAGTTGCAGACAAGCAGCAAGTCGGCTCCGGCCATGAAAGACTTTAGGGCAGCCTCGGTTGTAGAATAATTTCTCGTTACGGCTCCCATATCGAGATCGTCCGTGATTACCACTCCGTCGTATCCCATTTTGTCTCGGAGAATCCCGCCGATCACTCTTTGGGACAAAGTGGCGGGAGCCAAGGGGTCCAGTTCCGGAAAAGATACATGGGCAGTCATAACCATGTCCACTTTCATTGCCACAGCCGAATCAAACGGAATCAAATCCCATGCCTGTATTGCCGCTAAGGCGCGGTTGTCCACCGGAAGATCATGGTGAGAATCGACAGTCGTGCCCCCGTGTCCTGGAAAGTGTTTGCAGCAAGGGATAATTCCCCCTGATCTCATGGCTTCGATCACAATTCTTCCAAGACTAGTCACTGTTGAAGGGTTATGTCCGTAAGATCTGTCACCTATCACCGACTGCCGATCACTATGGGAATCGCAGACAATATCAAGCACAGGAACAAAGTTAGTATTAAAGCCGACAAGCCGCAACTCATGGGCGGTCACAGAGCCGTAGTTCTGCACAGCCTCGATCGGATGGTCTGAAAAGGCCAATTCCAAGGCTGAAGGAAAAACCGTGAAAGGCGCATTCAAGCGTCGAACACGGCCTCCTTCCTGATCCACGCCTATAAAAATACCTTCAGGTCGACTTTTCAGAGCATGAACCTGGATGTCTCGATTGAGCAAAGCGATCTGAAGAGGCGCTTGAACATTTCTGGAAAAAAGGATCACACCTGCGGGGCGAAGATCATCAATTAATTCCCGGAGTTCGTTAGTGAGACTTGTTCCGTTAAATCCCACCATAAAGAGACTTCCGATGTCGAACTGTTCCATTGGAACCTCTCAAAGGGTTATCGAGAAAAATCCGTGATCATTGCCGACAATTTTGGAGGCTAGAAATAGCTGTGCAACCCAGGGAGGTAATTCACTCCAAAGTACGTGAATAACACGGCCATGAAACCGATCACGGAAAGGACGGCGGTGCTGCCGCCGGACCAGCCTCTCGCCAGCCTGGCATGGAGGAACGCGGCGTAAACAAGCCAGGTAATGAGAGACCAAGTTTCCTTGGGGTCCCAAGACCAGTATGTTCCCCAGGCATGATCCGCCCACGCTGCACCGGTGACGATACCTACTGTGAGCAGTGGAAACCCGACAAGCACAGATCGGTAAACAATGTCATCCAGAATGCCGGGTCGAGGAAGATACTTTGAAGCCAGTTGGGAGTTCCTTGCGACTAGGAAAATCACAGCGGCCACGAAGGAGGCTGCGAATCCTGCGTATCCAAGGAAACAAGTGATCACGTGAGCGACGAGCCAATTGGACTGAAGGGCCGGAATCAGGGGCTTGATATTTGCATCCAAGAGAAAGGTTGAGGCCATGACAATGAACACTAATGGCAGTCCGCATAACGCGACTATGTCTGAATCGAATCGAAATCGAACAATTATCAGAGCCAGAGCCATGGCCCATGCGAAAAAAACTAATGACTCGTAAAGGTTGGACAAAGGAGCATGGCCAATTCCCATCTGATATGACTCAATCCACCTGAATGCAATGGCGCTTGTATGACACACCCAAACCGTTGCGGTCAAAATGAATGCAAACTTGAGAAACCGCGATTTTTCGGCTGAAGCTACGCCGGCCACAAGGTAGACTAGCGCTGCTGCCATGTAACCGAACGTGACGAGGGAGTTAAGGTCTGTGCTTGTCATGAAAACGTCCCGATAATTGTGCGGGAGGCTAGACCTCTCCGTTGAGTTTTATGCGTCTTCTGCTATCCGATCTCGAATGACTTACGTATTCTTGACTCCACCATCTCTCTGAATTCTCCGCGCATTTTCCTGCTCCGGCCGGAAACCTTCAGCCGTGTGAGGCCATTTTCTCTTGTGATCTCCGCGTCGATTCGTCTCAGATTTGTGAACAGGCTGAGGGAAAAGCCTAGAATCAAGAGGGTGCAACCAATCCATACCACCTGGGCGCCAGGATCGTAGCCAACCTGTAAGCCCGTAGCGTAAAGGGGTTGGTAATCGAGGAAACGGAGTTCAATGTCTTTCAGCTTTATGGGTTCAGAATCATTACGGAATAATTTCAATGGGCTGGCCTGTTCTCCGGCTCTCCCGACAGTGATTTCAACGCCGGTTCCTCTCTTGGTGACGCCTGGATCAAGACTCACCAATTTGGCCGTGTATTCCGTGCCGGGCACGTCTGTAGCAACGCGGGGTTGTAAAGTGAAGTGCACCGATTTGCCCTGTGAATCCACTGCAGCCAGTTTTACCTCTTTCACTCCCAGTACGCGGTAATCTGACTGGTACAGTGATATACGCTCTACAGTAAGAGGATGATTAACTCTGATAGAGCCCTTGCTCAGTTCTGCACCATTTCTGAGAATTCTGACATCGCTGCGAAACTCTTTGGGTTCCCCAGTGGAGTAACGAGCAAGAGTAAACGAGTCCACAGCTATTTCAAAAGGGAGAGATTGCACTCGACCGGACGGTATAAGGGTGAACTTATTCCCGATCGCACCCTCCTTTATCTTAATGGTCCCTTTGAACCCGTAAACGACACCGATAACGGCTCCCAGAAGAATCACGATTATGGCCAGGTGAATCAACGGGAAACCAAGTAGATAAATCCTGTGCTTGATCCAGCCTGCGCTCACCACACCTAGGTTTTTGCTGATTCTTGGTTGGGTTCTCAGAACAGGGGTCAATACCTTAACAATTAAAGCCTGAACTTCGGCTGGTTGTCTGGCATCGCAAGCCGTGAAAATGAAAGAATTCTTTTCGGAATTCCCCCTCCATTCCTCCGAAATCGCACGCAATCTCCGTGTTAGGCAACCAACAAGATTCAGGGACAAAAGGACTAAGAGAAGGATGAACCACCAGCTACGGTACACTTTATGGAGATCCAAAATGGCGGATAGCCTAAAATAGAACGAGCCGGCCGACTGCCCGATGTGGTCCAAACCCACATCTTGGGGGACAACAGTGCCCACGATTGAGGCTGCCGCCAGCAGGAATAGTAGCGAGATTGCCGTGCGGACGGATGTAAAGAACGATGCAACAGCTTGCCACAGCGAGTCTTGGCCTGAGGATATGGAGTCACCGGTTTGTACAAGAGACATTTATTTTCTTCTCCATTGGAGCCGGTTTTCTTCCATGCTTGACCTCTCGGCAAAACCCCTGCAATATTAGAGTTGCTTATATGAGCGTCGGCGCCTGTTCTTTCAGGTCCCTGATAATCCTGAACCGCGAGAGATGATTTCTAAATCATTTGTGTTAGAAATTCAACCGTGTGTCGGGGAGCAGAATGCTTTCGCCCTATTTTTGTAGAAGCAAGGGAGGAGTCACATGAGAAAAAAGGCCATGATTTGTCTTGTCGCCGTCGCCATCTTGTCCGCAAACGGGGAAGGATGGTGTTCAGATCAGGAATGGACGGATTTGGGAGCCAAAGTGCAGAGCAACATCAGTGCGGGGAATCTCCCCGAAGCCGAATCGGACGCCAAAACGTCCCTGCAATATGCGGAAAAGAATTTTGGTCCGTCTGACTCCAAGACTGTCAAATCAACGATGGTGTTGGCAGGCATCTACAGGGACCTGGGCAAGTTCGATGAAGCTGATGCGCTGCTCAAGAAAACATTGTCTTTGATCGAGAAGACCTTCGGTCCTGATGACCCCGCTGTGATCCATCCTTTGAACGGCCTGGGCATGTTGCTACAGGTTCAGAACAAAGCCGCTGAAGCGGAGGCCATCTTCAGGCGCGCTCTTGCCGTTGACGAAAAAAAGCCATCCCAAGATCGCCTACCCGTGACCGAAGTTCGCGAGAACATGGCACTGCTGCGCGCAAACGAGGGAGACTTTGCAGAGGCTGCTAAACTCATGGAACAGGCGATAGCTGAGAGAGAGAAGGGCCACAGCGCAAAGTCAGAGGAGTATGCAACTTCCTTGAACAATCTTGCATCAATATATGCGCAACAAGAGAGATACGACGAGGCAGTTTCCCTGCAAGAAAGAGCCTTGGGAGTTCTTAAAGACGCGGCTGGGCCCGACACTCTGACCGCCGCCCTGTTTACGCAGAACCTTGCCGGGTTTCTTCTGTTGTCAGGGAAAAAAGCCCAGGCCGAGGTCCTATTGGGAACAGTGCCCGACATTTTGGAAAAGAATCTGGGACCGGATCATCCGGCACTGGTAGATGTGTTAATGGAAATAGCCGAACTCAATGAACAGATGGGAAACCGACAAAAGGCGGAAGAATTGCAGAAAAAGGCCACGCTCATTCAATCCAAAGCTCTAAAACAGAAGCCCTGACACTATTTCCATGTAAAATGGTTAACATAGCTAAATTGTCTATCACAAGGAGGAGCCACATGAAGAAATCAATAGGCGCCAAGACTATTGTTTATCCATCACCCGTTTTTGTAGTGGGTACCTATGACAAGGCCGGGAAACCCAACGTGATGACCGTAGCATGGGGTGGGATATGCTGCTCGAGCCCGCCATGCGTGGCGATTTCCGTACGTGAAGCAACGTACACCTACTCTAATCTGGTGGAACAGAAGGCATTCACTATAAGTATTCCGCCTGCTTCGTACGTAAAAGAAGCAGATTTTTTCGGGATAGCTTCAGGTAAGTCGGAAGACAAATTCGCGGTAACCGGATTGACCCCGGTGAAAAGTGATGTGGTAAACGCTCCCTACGTAGGTGAATTCCCCTTCGTGTTGGAGTGTCAAATCCTTCAAACGGTAAAGATAGGATTGCACACTCAATTCATTGGCCAAATCATGGATACAAAGGCAGACGAATCAGTAATTGGTGAGAGAGGCCAGCCGGACATAGAAAAGATCAATCCGTTTCTATGGGCTCCTGATGGTAGCGGCTATTACGGAATCGGAAAGTTCTTGGGCAAGTCATTCTCCATCGGAAAGGCCTTGCAGCCATCTTGAATCTGCGAAAACTGATGACGTGCCGTCCTCAACCTCAATCGTTCAGTCTCCTTCGGAGACGGACAAGGTCGGGTGGTACAGCTCTCCAGGCTTGAACACAAAGCCGTCGGCCAACAGTATGTCAGGCTCAGAAGTTTCTCCTTCGAAGAGACGTGCCACGTATGACGGCCTTGCGTCGTTCTTCCGGTATACGGGCGAAATGGTCTACTGCTGCAATGACCATGTCTCTTGGAGATTCCCCGAGTTCGACGGCCAATCTGTTTACTTCGTCTATCAAATCTTCCGGCAGCAAAAAAGTGCTCTGCCTTTCACGCGGTTCTTCCATCTACGACCTCCCGACGTGGGGACAATATTGCTTATGAAAAACGGGAACGGACTTTTTCCTATGTGCGTCAACCCCGCTTGTTAGTCAAGCTTAACATTTTTTGAAGTTGATGTCAGGAGTTAATTTTATGGTCGACTTCAGTCACTTTGACGAGAAGGGCCGGGCTGTGATGGTCGATGTTTCCGAAAAGGAAGTGACCATTAGAGAGGCCGTGGCCAGGGGAGAAGTCAGGATGAAACCTGACACTTTGAGCATGATCCTGATTGGTGCGTCCAAGAAAGGCGATGTGCTGGGGGTGGCTCGTATAGCCGCCATCATGGCGGCAAAAAGAACCCCGGACATCATCCCTTTGGCGCATCCTTTGCCGCTGAGTTCCGTCAAGGTCGAGTTTTTCCCCAACAAAGAGAGATCAGCAATAGAAATTGAGGCTCGAGTCAAAGTCACAGCCCGAACCGGTGTTGAGATGGAAGCCCTCACAGCGGTGTCCTGCGCGGCCTTAACGATTTACGATATGTGCAAAGCTGTTGATCGTGGTATGGTCCTGACAGACATCCGCCTCGTGGAAAAGAGCGGCGGTCGATCGGGTCACTACCTACGGTCGCAATAGTAAAGGAGGTGGGATAGTGGCTGGTGGGCAATCCTTAGAAATCAGTGAACTATCCAAGGATGAGTTGCTCAGATTGATGGGAATGTTCTTTGGCCACGTGTTCGTCCATTACGGAATGTGGTTTACCGAGACTCTGCGCCGAGAGGGGATCGAAAAGGCCCTGGAACTCGAGTCCCAAGTCCTCATGAATTATTTTCCCATAGTCCTCAAAAGGCTCTCCCCCCATTTTGGAATCGAGATGGACGGTGATGTTCCAGTTGTGCTGAGCAACAAGGCTAAAGAAGATATTCTCTCTATAATTAGAGACTTGGCAAAGACGTGGGTAACGGGAGACGGCCTCTGGTTTCAGGCGATAGAACACACGACGGGCATTCATCAGGCAAAACAAATCAACGATACGTGTTGGTCCCATTTCGCAAATCTGGAGGCCCACAAGATATTACATTTCTTGAAGATGCCTCAGGGTGGTGGGCTTAATGCTCTTGAAAGGTCTTTAGAATTAAGAATGTATTCCACGATAAATGCTCATCGAGCCTTATGGGAGCCCGACGGATCCTTATTATTCACTATGGCTGAATGCCGAGTCCAAAAATCGCGGCGACGAAAAAATATGGATGATTATGAATGCAAATCGGCGGGACTGGTCGAATACTCCGAATTCGCCCATGGAGTGGACCGAAGGATACAAACCCAATGTGTATACTGCCCACCGGATCCAATGACTCCAGAGGAATTCTGTTCCTGGCGTTTCAGGATTTAAGGATTAAGCAAATACCAAGGCGCCCGCGGGGAACCTGAACCACGTAGGCGGTCCAATTATTTCCAGCGAGCGCCCAATACCGTTTCGCTTTAAGAATTGTAACCATCCAAACTGAGAGTCTAGAGTGGACAGGCGTCGCTGCCTGTCAATGATACTGTCACAAAGGGGACTTTGTGTAACTCTAGTCTCTCAGTTATTGGAAAAGTCACTCTACCAGTTAAAAACAGTGTCCAGATCTTCGTCCTTCACCTTAAACTTGATGTTGTGAGGCGGAAGAGCATCATTCTTGAAGAATTCCGGCAACCGGTCATGGGCGGCCGTAAAACCGGCGGCGATGTTGAATTCCCTCTCGCCCTTAAGAATTGACTTTCCTAGCGCAGTTACATCATCGCCGGTCAGATTCAGCCCGTAAAAGGCGTTTATCAAATCTATGAGAGCCTGAAAGGTGTCAGGTTGATCCAGTACTGCAAAGGCTATGAAAAGGCACATTCCCGTAGCATCTATAGCTGCGGTTGCTATCTGGAGATTCCTTGACAAGTCCACTTGGCCGTCAGGGGATAACGCGTCTACTTGTCCCCCCACGTTGAGAATGTTCGTTGCCACGGCATACCCCGCTGTATGATCAGCCCCCATTGGAGTAGTGGCATAAGTCACTCCCATTCCCTGTACCGCACGGGGATCGTATGCAGGCATGGCCTGACCTTTCACTACCGGCACTCTTTCGACTGCGAACGCCTTGCCGGTAACCGCTGCTCCATTACCCAGGATTCGACCAAGGTGAGTGCCCTTACCCACTTCATGAACCATGTTTATTGCAGCTTCCGCATCACCGAATTTTGCCAAGCCGGCTTCCATAGCCACAGCAACGGTCGCTCCCATTTCGATAGTATCGACGCCATAGTCATCGTCCAACCTGTCCATCATGGCAATGGCGTCCAGGTCGTCAATACCGCAGTTTCCGCCATGGGCCCACACCGTTTCATATTCCGGTTGCTTGGTTAGGTAGTTACCGTACTTGTCGTTGTAGATTCCGGAACAACGAATCACGCAACCTCTATGACAGCCGTGCGTCGCCGAACCTCCTCGCTCAACTTCCAGAGCCGCTCCAGTCTCCCCGCTGATTTTTGTATGGCCCTCAAAGCGACCCCAAGTGAAGTTGTGAGTCGGGTAGCCACCAGCCTCGTTCAACACGTTAGTAAGAACATTGGTTCCATAGGCAGGAAGCCCCTCGCCCGTCACGGGATGTTTTCGCAGACCTTCCACCCAGGTTTTGTTGGCTTCCTTGAATTTTTCCGGATCCTTGGGCCGACGCATGGCCATTCCCGTGTCGTCCAAGACTATCACCTTTACGCGCTTAGCCCCCATAACAGCGCCAACACCGCCTCGACCGGCGTGCCTGGTGGGCCTACCCTCCATATCAGTACATGCAACGGACGCAGCAGACATTTTCATTTCACCGGCCGGTCCGATGGACACGCAGGCCACCTTGTCCCCGAATTCATTCCTCATCTTTTCTACAACTGCATAGTTTCCCAGCATTTTCAAGCTGTTATCAGCGATTATCTTTACCCCGTCCTTGTTAATGAACACTTTGTAGAGGTTGTCGTCTTTGGGTTTTCCCTCAAGCACTATGGCCGCATAGCCCAATCTGGCAATCACCTGTGAAGCCATACCGCCGGAATTAGCTTCCTTGATACCGCCGGTGAGCGGACTCTTGCATCCCACTGAAAGCCGGCCGGACATGGCCGCCACGGTTCCGCTCAATAAGCCGGGAGCCATGACCAGCTTGTTGTCTGCTCCAAGAGGATGGCACAAGGGTGGCACTTCTTTGGAAATCAGAGACGAAGTAAATCCTCGGCCTCCCATACCCGCGTATTCCCCGACCGGAGTCACGGCATACGACGGCCCCGCGTCTGCTCCCATATTGATCCTCAAAATTTTATCCATGATAGATCCTCCGTTTGTCTCTCCCAGGCATCGAACATGTTAGACATCTTGAAGTGCGACGGAATATTTCATGCCTCACCCCTACAAAAGCACCTGCACATTTCTCGTTTGACGGCGAAAACTTATCGCTTCACCACGGCTAGGAAATAAACGAGAGCAACTCAATCACATGCTAGTTGTGGGGACTTTATGAGTCAAGAAGAAAAAGGACGAAAATAATAATAATACTTGTTGGTTATGTCATTGCGGACATAATCACGAGGCCTATACTCAACGTAAGAATAATTGTCTCCTTCACCTCACCGAAACCACTCGGCAAGGCGCATTGAGTATGATGTGGCGAGTCATTACTCAGCCGAAGAATCAGCCCTTAGGGCCTTCTCTGCGGGAGCGGACCTGCTGCTCATTTGCAATTCTCCGGAAAAAGCATTTTCGTCTCGCTCAAGAATCATGGAGGCTCTTTGTGATGGCGAGATTCCGCTGGAGCGCCTCGAAGAATCCCTCGTAAGGATCAGGCATCTCAGGAACAAGTATGTCGTCTCTATGGAGCCGTGCAATCAGTCCTCAGTCATGGATTATTTCGGCTCGAAATTATCGACGAGAATGGCGGTGAACTCCAATCAGGCCGGGATGCCGGATTTCGAGCTACTTCGCTAACAGGAGGAAAAGCGAATATTCTTATTGTTTATGTACCCGAAAAGTGAAAGAGATGATCTATCTTCTCAAGAACGCAGAATTCTTAGCAGAATAGTGGAGCACGAAGAATGAGAAAAGAACTCTTCGATGAATTGGTGGAAAGCGTTAAGGAAGGGATGGCAATACTGCATGGGGAAATAGAACCATCTCGTGTTTTCTCAGTTGAGAAAAAGCCGGATGTGAAGTCCATCAGGTCCAAGTTTGGTATTTCCCAGCGACAGTTTGCCTCAATGCTTGGAATCAGTCCAAGAACTCTCGAAAACTGGGAACAAGGTCACCGAACACCCAAAGGACCTGCCCGAGTATTATTGCAAGTTGCTGAGACTCATCCCGAAATAGTATGGGAAGTCGTCAAAGGCAGACGAGAAGTCCGGAATCTCTAGAGCTGGTTTCAAATATCATAGCCACGTCATGGTGGTCACGAGACAAGCGAGATGGAAGAACCCAGTGTATACGGATATATCATGTTCATACCAGACTTCATCGGCACTGAAGCAGCCTTGCATGTTGCTGGGAAACCCTTAGGGCTTCAAGAATGAATTGCTGGCGCAGATGATGAATTAACGTCTCCCAAGATTTTATGGAACCTTGATCCAGCCAGGAAACTAAGCTACTCTCCTCCCAAGGAGAAAAAACAATGATTACAAGAATGGCAGATTCAAAGGGCCGGATAACTCTTGGCAAGAAATTCGCTAGAAAGACTTTCTTAGTGGAAGAGAATAACGAGAATGAAATCAAACTCCAACTCACCCGTGTCATACCGGAAAGCGAAGCCTGGCTTTATAAAAACCTTGATGCCAAGGAATCGGTATTAAGAGGACTGGAACAGGCCCGAGCCCGACGGTTCAGTGAGTCTCCGCCAGATCTTGTCGGGGACCAGGCACTAGTAGATGAGATCGAGAATCAGTAATGACCTTTACTCCTGTTTGGACCCCGGAGGCATCAGATGTCTATTATGATCTCCGAGACAAGGCGGAGGCTGCGCTAAAGGCTCGAAGGTTATCGAAAAAGAAAAAATCTTCTAAACAAGAGGGGCTTTTCAAGCAAGTCAAGAAGTGCATCGATCTACTGTTGGAAAACCCGAGACACCCCAGTCTTCATACCCACGAATTCAGGTCCCTTCAACACCCATACGACATTAATGAAAAGGTCTTTGAGGCTTATGCCCAACATGGTACTCCTTCAGCGTACCGCGTCTTTTGGGGCTACGGACCTGAAAAAGGTCACCTAACGATTATTGCCATAACCCCTCACCCTTGATGCTCCTACACGAACCCGGAAGACCTTACCCCATGCGGTCAACATCCGGCGATTCAAGCAAGGTTGCGTAGTTTCTCCTGGTAAAATTGACTGGTGGCCCCTGACATGATAGCCTGGACCAAAGTTAGAGAAGGTGACAAGCCCATGGTATTAGAGATCACTCCAGATCTTGAAGAGATGGTTCAATCCATCTCACGAGGAGGGCAATACGAAAGCGAATCGGCAATTATTCGCGAAGCGCTGTCCCTGCTACGGCAGCGGGATCAACTGCGAAGGGATATTCAGGAGGGAATTGCGGAACTCGACCGAGGCGAGCGCATCCCGGGCGAGGAGGTTTTCCGTGGCCTAGAAGAGAAAATGCTTCGGGTGACCCAAGGCACCACATGAGTCATCTAGACTTTTCTCCTTTGGCTCGGATGGACTTACACACGCTTTTCGATTACATAGTGAAAGACAATCCGGTTGCAGCGAAAGGACTTCTGGGGGAATTGAAGGAGACTTGCCGCCGAATTGCTCGATTTCCCGAGATAGGAGTGCTACGAGAGGACCTTGCACATGACCTACGAGGATTCCCCGTCCGCAATTACATAATCTTCTACAGACGCCGCCACGGGATACGGCGCCACTGTCATTGCGAGGAGCCGTAGGCGACGGAGCAATCTCATGGCTTATGAACCAACCGGCAATAAGGTACTCCAATCGTTAAGAGGCCTTTAAGAAAGGCAATAACTAGCCTTCACTTGATTTTGCCCAAGGCCCTGAGAATTTTTTCCGGGGTAAAGGGCGTCGAATGCAGCCTAACCCCTATTGCATCATAAACGGCATTGGCAATCGCTGCCAGGATTCCGGACACATAGCCTTCTCCCACTTCTTTTGTCCTGTAAGGGGAGCCCGGCGTGTAGCTCTCCGTGATGACATCAATGTGCTCTGAGACAGCGACATTGTGAATACAGGGCATATGGTAATCCAGCCAAGATGGATTAATGGTCCGGCCCTCTATCATCAACACTTCCTCCATGAAAGCGTGTCCCAAGGCCATTGATACCTGGCCGTCTATTTGTCCCTCAACGAGTAACGGATTAATCGGGAAACCGCAGTCATGGGCAGTTACGGCACGCAAGAGTTTAACCATACCGGTTTCTGTGTCCACCTCAACCTCAGCTACTTGGCAGTCAAACGCATAGTTTTCACTCCAACGGCCTTTGGTGGTCGCCAGGCTGGGATGCATGGGCTCATCCCTCATGGTGCGCCAGTGCCCCTCGCCAATTATTGGGTCTCCGCGGTTCTTTCTAAGGCTTGCACCATAAAGTTCCTTGTAGGTGAGCCTAGTCTGTCGAGAACCGGTTACATAGACGCTCTTGTTCTCCAGAATCAAATCTTCTCTGTTCGCTCCCATTTCATCTGCGGCAATCTCCAGCAACTTATTCTTCACTTGCATGGCCGCTTCTCTTGCAGCATTTCCTGACACGTACGCACAGCCGCTGATCCATGCGCCGATATCCACAGGAGTGGTCTCCGTGTCTGCTGCTATGACCTGGATTTCGTCCACAGGAACATGAAGTTCTTCAGCCACAATCTGGGCCAAAATGGTCTCTGCGCCTTGACCAATGTCCAGCGCCCCTGTCAAAAGAGTGAATGTCCCGTCATCGTTCATCTTCACCACGACGGATGAACTATTGGGATAAATGAGAGATCCGCCGAAATAGGCGCTTACTCCCATCCCGATGCCCTTGCGAAACCTTCCTTCGGGACCGGTTCTCCGCGCTTTGCCATAGACCTCAGAGAAACCGGTATGCTCGGAAGCTTTCCTGATGCAATCCTTCAGGCCGCAATTGTGGACATTATCGCCATTGGGAAGAAGTTCTCCCGGATTCCGAGCATTCATGAGGCGGATTTCAACCGGATCCAGTTTCAATTCTTCTGCAATCATGTCCAGTTGCGATTCGATTGCAAAACGCATCTGCGGAGCACCGTGGCCACGCTGCGGACATCTGATGGGGTTGTTTGTGTATACTGCATAACCTTCATACTTCAGATTCGGCACCCGGTACGGCAGCATGGCGAATCCCCACACGAGGAATATGACCACAACGCCGCTCCCGCGATAGGCTCCGCAGTTGTTAATAACGCAAAACTGCTGGGCAACCAGAGTTCCATCTTTCTTAACACCTGTTTTCATTTGTACTATGAGAGGCTGACCGTGACGGTATGCAATGAAAACTTCTTCTCTTGAAGCACAAATCCTCACCGGGCGGCCGGTTCTTATGGATAGCAATGCAGCGCAGTATTCATGAGAGAAGAGGTCTATCTTCCCGCCGAATGCTCCACCGACATACGCCTTTTGAATCCGGACCGCGGACATGGGTAAACCCAGCGTTGCCGACAGCTTTGCGCGTTTTATGAACGGCCCTTGAGATGAAGTCCACACGTTGAGCTTGCCGCCGGGCTCGAAATAGGCTGTTGTTACCTGGGATTCAAGATATCCGTGAGTGCGCAAGTGGCTTTTGAAGCGGTGCTCAAAGACATGATCGGATTGGACAAAACCGGCCTCTACGTCGCCCCATGACGATTCGGTCTTACCTGCTATGTTGTGAAACGGTTCTTTGACTTTGGGGTGACTCGGGTGTACCTCAGGTGCGTTGAGTTCCATAGCGTGAACCGGGTCGAATACCCCCGGCAAAGGCTCATATTCCACCCCTATGGCACTCAGGGCTTCTTCCACAGCTTCGGCGTCAGTTGCAGCGACGGCGGCTATCTCTTCTCCCACGAACCGCACCCGATCAATAGCCAAGGCCAACTGGTCCGGCGGGTACCGGGGAGTCTCCACAAAGCCGTGTTTGATACCAAGGGTATCCTTACCGGTGATGATTTCTTTGACTCCGGAAATACGTTTCGCCGCAGAGGTATCAATGCCCACAATACGGGCATGGGGATGTGGGCTCCTCAGGATACCGCCCACGAGTGTACCGGGGAGTCTGATGTCCCCAGCATAGATGGATGAACCCGAAATTTTCCGGGGGCCATCCTTGCGAAGAATTCGTTTCCCCACGTACTGAAGTTCAGTCATTTCTCGTCACCTTATCACCTAACGGATGACAGCCGTTTGGCCGCCAAATGAACCGCCTCAATGATCTTGTTGTAACCGGTGCAGCGGCAAAGATTGCCTTCAAGGGCCTTGCTCATCGCTATTTCTGAAGGGACCGGATTCTCTTGTAGCAAAGCGGTAACCGAAAGTACCATCCCGGGAGTGCAGAACCCACATTGCACTGCCCCGCTCTCCCAAAAAGCCTCTTGCACGATCGTTAGCTTGCCTTCCTTGGCGAGACCTTCAACTGTAGTGATATGCATTTGTCGGCATTCCGCGGCCAAAGTCAGACATGACAGGATAGGGTTGCCGTCGGCCAATACGGTGCAGGCTCCGCACTCGCCGGTTCCACAACCTTCCTTGGTCCCTGTGAGTCCCAAGTGTTCTCGCAGTACCTCCAGCAAAGTCCAGTGAGGTTCAATTGCCAGTTCATGTCGTTCGCCGTTAACCGTAAGTTCTACGATTGTCTTCATCTCAAAATCTCCCTGCGGAAAAAACATGCTCGCCGTGTCCAGCAACCCTTCGCATGGCCAGATTGAGGGCGTCCAGCGCCTTAACCTCCAATGCTTTCCGTACATACTGCATGGTAAAACCGTGGTGAGGCGCAGGAGCGATTTCAGTGGACACTTGTTGAGCCGCTGCACGGAAAAGGTCTTCCGACAACTTGCTTTTGTTGAGTATTCCCTCAGCCTTTCGTGCCCTGAGAGGGGCAGGCGATAAGGCGCCGACGGCAATTCTCGCCCTAGTGCAGGTTTCGTCGTCGTCGTCCGTTTCCAGAATTACTGCCACCGACAAAATGGCAAATTCCAGGCCTCCACGAAGAGACAGCTTTTCAAAGGCCCATCCCCACGAGCCTTTGGGCAAATGCACTGAAATGCCGGTCACCATATCACCATCCGAAAGATGAAAAGGTCTTAAGGGATCTCCTGAGTAAAGTTCCGCCGCACGAATACTTCTTCGATTCTCGACAGAGGCAATCTCGAGTTCTGCGTCCAGACAGACGAGAACCGGGGCAAGATCAGACATGAAGACGGCGTGGCACCTGCGCCCTTTTGGGAACATGTAACACATATCTCCGTTTCGCTTGAAACAGGGTTCCACAAACTGGAAGGAATGGCTCTGGTTAAAATACAGGCAGCGGACTTCCTGACACAGATTGCCTCCCACCGTCGCCATGTGGCGGATCTGGTTCGAACCAACTCTGTCAGCCGCATCTGCAATTATCGGAGCGGCGTCGCAAATCACTTTGGATCTCACCACCTGCGCCAAGGGCATGAGCGAATCCAGGGACAGCACTCCGTCCGGGGTCAATTCAGGGTCGCGGACGGGTAACCCCTTTAGGGTGACAACAGCCTCGGGGAGCGATATTCTATATTTCATCCGTGGAAAAAGATCGGTTCCTCCAGCCACGAGTTTAGCTCGGGGACCCGACTCAGCCAGCAATTCAATCGCCTCATTGAGAGATTTGGGCTGAAGCAGAATAAACCGGGGAAGATGCATGAATCACCTCCAGAGTACGGGAGGAGCGTGCATATCATTTGGTGTTATCTAGTCCCAAAATCAGGTGACTGTCAACGGGTTCAACTTTACCACATGGAGGGTTGTACTGATCTAAGGTTGTCTGCTACTCTGACCAACGGTGTTGAAGACGTGGGGCAGTCTCGATCAAGTGGAATGCCAACTGATCGGTTATTAAGCATAATATAAGAAGATAGACCTATTTGCCGGAAAAGGATTGGGTTTACTTTTTATCTCCGCACGTGTAAGTTTTAGTCTCCAGTAGGAGCCGAATGGACGCTACGTAGACGCTGTCACAAGGAGGGTTGCATGTTAGCGATCAAGGTCAGGGATTTGATGGTGCATTTTCCCCAGTGCCCCAAAGTGTCTCAGGACGCGAGTCTCCGCGACGCTATCCTGTCCCTGGAAGTCACTCGTCTCATAGGTGATCGATGGGAATACCGGCCGAGGGTCATACTGGTCCACGACAAGGATGAAAAGACAGTGGGCACTCTCAGGCATTTTGAAATTCTCAAGGCACTGGAGCCCAAGTACAAAGATGTGATAGACGAACTAGAGTCGAGTTTAAGGGAGTCTTTCAAACTTTTAAGTTCTGATCATGGGTCTACCTGCGACAGGACGATTTTGTTCCTACTCGGGTTGGATTGCAACATGGCGAATTCAGTTAGGGAAAAGTATGGCCTTTGGAAAGAGCCTCTGCAGGAACTGGCCAAGAAGGCCGCAATAGTGAAGGTGAAGGACATAATGTCAGTCCCGGATGAAGGAGAAATTATTGATGATCATGCCTCTCTTAAGGAGGCGATCCACAGGTTACTTATGGGAAATCACCTGTCACTGGTGGTCAGAGGTCCTGGAGGAGGTTATGTGGGGATTCTGAGACTTAGCGACGTATTTAACGAAGCTTGCAGCGCTATTAAACATTCTGAATTGTGATGAAGCTGAAACAATGAACATATCGAACGCTTACGCTGGCCTGTGCGATCACAGCAAGCAGATTTCTTATCTCTCTTCGGCCATGGCCTTGTTGCACTGGGATCAACGAACCCAGATTCCACCGAAAGGTCACGCTCATAGAGTAAGTCAGCTCACAGCTCTGGCTAAAATGCTTCATCAAATTACCACCGATCCGGTACTAGGTGAACTCCTTTCTATCGTGGAAGGCTCAAGATTCACAAAAGACGGGCTTTCGGTCGAAGCAGTAAACATCAGGGAATGGCGCAGGAATTATGACCGAGCCGTCAAGATTCCTGAAAGGCTTGCCGTGGAACTTACGCGTGCCTCGGCAGAAGGGCAGGCCGCGTGGGAGAAGGCGCGGCCCAAGAATGATTGGTCTGCTTTCAAACCCCACCTGGAGAGGATCATTGCGCTCAAGAGAGAAGAGGCTGAAGCCCTCGGATACGAGAAAGAGCCTTACGACGCTTTGCTGGACCACTACGAACAGGGTGAAACAGCTTCGAACCTCGAACCTATTTTTCAACAATTGATCATGGCTCTTGTTGCTTTGTTGAACCGTATTCAAAGCAGCTCAAAGACCGTACATCCAGAGATATGCAGCAGCAATTTTCCCATTATTGATCAGGAGCGATTCGCCAGTGAGGTAGCTCTGAAGATCGGCTATGACATTGAGGCCGGTCGGCTCGATATATCGGCTCATCCGTTTACCATTGGGATCGGTCCGGGCGATGTCAGAATTACCACCCGTTACAGGCAGGATTCTTTCACAGAGGCTTTTTTTGGCGTGATTCACGAGGCCGGACACGCCATGTATCATCAGGGATTGCCAGTGGAGCACTGGGGGACACCAATATGTCGACCAGCGTCTCTGGGAGTGAACGAATCGCAATCCAGAATGTGGGAAAACCTTGTGGCCCGCTCCAAGGGTTTCTGGCGTCATTTCTTTGCCCTGGCCCAGACCAGGTTCGCTTCTTTACAAGACGTTTCCCTTGACGAGTTCTATTGCTCGATAAACGCCGTTAAACCCAGCCTGATACGGACTGAGGCCGACGAGGTGACATACAATATTCACATATTGCTCCGCTTTGAACTCGAAGTCATGCTTACAAGGGGAGAACTGGAAGTGGAAGACCTCCCTGAAGCATGGAATACCAAGATGCTCAAATATATAGGGCTTACTCCTCCTGATTATAGGGACGGGGTCATGCAGGATGTACACTGGTCTTCCGGTTCCATCGGTTACTTTCCGACTTACACGTTGGGTAACCTCTATTCAGCACAATTCTTCAAGCAAGCTCAACAGGAACTCGGTGACATGGACCTGCTCATGCAGCAGGGCGATTTTGCTGAGATTCTGCATTGGCTAAGGGAAAAGATTCATTCCAAGGGATGCCGCTTCCTTCCAAGGGAATTGGTTCGAAACGTGACGGGCGAAGACCTCAATCCTAGTTACTTGATCGAATATTTGGGAAGGAAGTACGGCGAAATATACGGGTTCTAATACACACTCCAAGACAAGAAAAGATATATGAATATCACCTCCAATAGCTCTGGGTCCGAGGAGGAAATGATAGGCCACCCAAACAAAACGATACACAAGAAAAACAATAACACCTGAAACTCGGTTTGCCCCAACAGCGAGCAAAGCCTTTTCATGAGCGTTCCTCCGGTCATCGATTTTGAAAATGCCTTGTGGAATTCGTTCGGGAGAACAATACGGTTTACTGAAAAGACCCCCCACTCACAGCAGTGAGGGAAACATAGGACAAGATACAAAACATGGACTGAGCAACACGGAAACCTATTGTCAGCCACGAGGGAATAGTCGAAGCCAACCAAACTGTATCAAAGAAAAGACTTGCTCTTATTCTATCTCGTGTTGTCTTCCGATGGAAACGTTTCCTATGCTTGTCGGTGAATTTAATCTCCCAGACATGATTTAGTCTTCCGGGCGGTTTGGGCGCCTGCCGAAGGAGCCGGAAATAAGCTCTGCCCAGTCGTCATCCCCAGGATTAGGAGGACACGTGATGTTGGGGATCTGCTTGATCGCGGTGGTTTGGCGTAAACCGAACAGCGTACTGAGTTCCGTAGTGATCGGAGTATCTCTAAAATCCACAAATCTGAGAAGTCGCCCCAGGTTCAGGTCCCACCACTGATCATTCAAGGGAATTATCTCCGGCACCTTGAGGCGACTACCCCGCTCCACATCCCATATATACTCGGCAAACGGCCAGAACCGATATCTTGCATAAACCAGACAGCCCTTCCTGAACCGCTTCTTTATGGAACTCATTTTCAAGAAACTTCGTTCAGTGACAACTTCGTCACCAGCGACGGAAATGTAACCCTCAGAGTCTTTTGAAGCAGTTGCCTGCCGATGGTCTTCCTTGGAAGAATAAAAAAATAAAAAACTCAACTCTTCTATACCCCCACCGGTTCCATACGTAAGAAATGGGCGAAAACTGAATCTCCAGTGGCCCGATCGGTAGTGTCTGTAGAATGTCATAAATGGCCATAAAATGTGGGTGGAAGAAGAGTAAGAGTCTTCCTGGCGCACGAACACAGGAAATGGCATGGCAGAATAGAGTGAGGCCTGCTCCGTGCCGGGGTACTTCAACGTTCGCTGGAAAAAAGGCCACAACACGAAGCTGCTGAAATAGTCGTTACGAATAGCATCCCGCCCGTAAAAAGGCCAAACCTTAAGACTGGCGCGGCTGGGTCCGCTGGAATACGTTATCAGGGGCCACAACAAACGGAAGGTTCGATCGCCATCATCAGTGCTCTCGTAATAGAGCGGGAAAAGCAGGAAGAAGTTGTGGTCTACTCCAAACCGCCGATGAGTATATCCGTAGAATGGGAAAAAACCCCAGTAGTTTTGCCCCAAATCTGAACGGCCCTTGTAGAGCGTCAGACATCGACTGAATCCTTCAAAAGGGGGCAATTTCGACCAGCGGCTCTCAAAGAACGGAACAAGCCGAAGCTTTCTACGGAACCTCGATTCCTCGCGACACCCAAAAGGATAGAGAAAATCTATTCTGTCATAAAGGTCTGCAACTCGTGAACGAAAAAAGAAAGGACGAAAACCCCATCCCCGGCCCAAGGTCCACAACCTGTCAGAAGCGGTCTCATCGATGGACCGAATCATGAGATCCGGGTCTACGGCAAATACAGACTCACGGGTGGTCAAGCGAAGAAAATCATAAGCCGAACCTTCACTGACTTCCGGCAGCACAAGTAGGGCAACGAGAATTACAAAGGCAGCCACAAGACCACGACTGAGGCAAAGCCTCGAGACCCGATAGGTGCTCTCTATGTTCACGGTGAACCGACTTGCTGAAAAGAAGTCCACATCCTGCCTCTCAACGGGAAGATTTCCTTGAGAGAAAATCTTCGCTCTTGATCGATCTCAGATGTTGGATGTTGGGCTTTCGAGTCGCGACATTGGACTCGGGACCTTCTACCTGAAGACCGACCCCAGGATGATTGCCAGAGTGCTGATGGGAGTGGCTTCGGATACGTCTTCGGCTGTTTTGTTCATGTTCCGGATGGCTCGCCGAGCCTCATAGTAAATTTCAGGATCGTTAATGAGGCGGCCCATGGTTCCGGACCCTTGTTGAATACTGCCGGAGATTCCTCGCACCTCTGTAACGAGAGCTTGAGCGTTTTTGTAAAGGGATTCATCCGTCACCAGCTTGCCGAGAGTGCCTTTCCCGCTGCGGACTTCCCTGGCCAGGGTTTCCATGTCGGATGCGGCCTTTCCAAACTTGTCGCTCGCTTCTCCCATGCCTCTGTAATATTTCTCCGCGTCGTCCATTGTGCGGTTAATCTTGGTTTTGTTCCTTGCTACAATTTCGTTTACATTCTTGGTCGCCGTATCCGTATTATCGATAGTCTGGTTAATTTTTTCCTTGTTTCTTACTAATAATGAACGCAGATCTTTGAATACAAAGTCCGAGTTATCGAGTATGCTATCTATTTTTTCGGACCCCTTTTGCTCGACTATCTGCTTCCTCACTTCGCGGGTGACCACCTGAAGATTCTGAGCTATTATACCGACACTCTCGAGGACCTTATCCGGATCTGTAGGCTCGAAGACGAGCGTCATTTCCTCTCCGGGCTTTAGTTTTCGAGCATTCGGCTTGCCGGGTTCGATCACAAGATACTTGTCTCCTGCCAATCCTTTGGACTTTATGAAGAGCCGAGATCCTTCAGGTATGCTGTTGCGATAAGCGTCGTTTATGAGCATGGTGATCGCTGCCTTACCGCTTTCCGAATCAAACCGAACATCTTTGACCGTTCCGATCTTGATACCGGCAATTTGGACCTGGGCATCCTTCGCCAGTCCCTCAACAGATCTAAAGTGGGCCTTGAGTACAAATCCGTCCTTTACGCCGATATCCAATACTCTGAACCAGACATACGCAACTATGGCTAGCGCAGCGAGAAAGAATATCCCCACCTTAGCTTCCATTGAAAATCTATTCATCAAAACAATCCGTTGTTGAATCAATCAATTGTTATGGGTCCATCCGATGAACCGGTTACAAACTGTCGGACTGCCGGGTCAGAACTGTCTAGAATAGCTGCTGGATCCCCTTGCACCGCTATCTTGCCTTTCAGAAGCATCACGACATCATCCGAAATATTAAGTATTCCCTCAATGTCGTGGCTTACCACAACGTATGTTCCAGAGCTTTCCAGGTGGGTCTCCTCAATGAGTCTGTAAATCGTCGCCTTGGTAATGGGATCCAGACCGGTTGTGGGTTCATCAAAGAAAACTATTTCAGGTTCCAAAGCCAAAGCCCTCGCCAAAGCCACTCTCTTCCTCATGCCTCCGGAAAGCTCAGCCGGGAACTTATCCTGATGGTCCTTCATCCCCACTTTGGCCAGTTTTTCCTCGACTATCTCCAGAACCTTTGAATCCGCAAAATTGAGGTGTTCCCGTACAGGAAATGCCACGTTCTCCTTGACTGAAAGCGAATCGAACAGGGCGCCCTCCTGAAAAAGCACTCCGAACCTTCGACGTATCCGGTTAAGATCCCTGGGCTTCATGGTTACTATGTTCTCGCCATCGATGACGATGGCCCCGCTATCAGGCTGCTCAAGCCCTATAATGTGCCTCATCAGCACTGACTTTCCTGAACCGGATAGTCCCATTACGGCTGTCACCGACCCCTTGCGAATGTTGAAACTCACCCCTTTCAACACGTCCTGTGAGCCGTAACGCTTGTGAAGTCCTTCAATCCGGATCATACATACACTACCTTCGTACAAGGCCCTTGTTAGGATGAACGGAACATCACGGCAGTCATCAAGTAGTCCGAAATCAGGACAACCACTGCCGAGACAACTACCGATCTCGTTGTGGCCATGCCTACGCCTCTGGCTCCTCCCGTGGCGTAGTAACCCCCGTAACAGGCTACAAGAGAAAAAATGAGCCCGAACGCCACCGACTTCACCAGTCCGTGTGTAATGTCTTCTGGGACCAAGTAATACCGTATGCCGGATATAAACATTCCAGGATCTATGCCCAGATGGACCACTGCGATCACGTATGCACCGACCATGCCTGAGAAACAAAAAATGAGATCCAGCAGCGGCAGAGCAATGGTCGCGGAAACGATTCGAGGCACAACAAGATATTGAATCGGTTCAACAGCCATACTGGCCAGAGCGTCTATCTGCTGGGTATTACGCATACTGCCGAGTTCGGCCGTCATTGCCGAGCCTACGCGTCCAATGACCATAAGAGCTGAAATCACCGGGCCCAGTTCTCGACAAAGGGCCAATGCCACAGTAGCCCCGACCATCGATTCGGCCCCGTAGCGGTGCAGACCGTTGTAGCCCTGCAAGACGCTGACCATTCCGGTGAAAGAGCCTGTGAGCACAATCAACAGCATCGACTGAGTTCCCACAAAATCCAGTTGAGTCATGAACTCTCGCAAACGAAAAGGCGGTCTTGCCAGCCAGACAATCGCCCGGCCGAACAGGATCAACATGCCGCCCAATTCCTCGCAAAAGGTCACTACTTTCCAGATCTGTCCGAGCACCAACGTTCCCAGGACAGAAAAAAACGTCATGGAGTTTTTTCCCGAGTTATTGCTCGGCCTCCGGAGCGCTGGGTTTTCAGTCATGACTGTATGAATTCTCCGAATTACGGCCGCCCCGCCGCTACGTCACGGCCTAAACGGTCGGATCAAAAAAACACCACGATGACCGCAGATTTCTGGCCGAATCATTTTAATGCAAATATTTAGACTATGTCAATATGTTTATGATAAACGTAATATATCAGGACAAATGTTTGCCTTTTAAGGCAACGACTCGACAACATTCCAATTGTCTGTTCCGACCCACATATCGGACAGAATGTCTGTGACAAAAATGGGTTGCCTAACGATAAACGTGGTGATATTGTGAGCTTTGTTAAGAGAAAATGATAGTTGTTTCAATAAGATAAGGAATTGCCATGCCGCGCGGCGACTTTGTCCACCTGCACTTGCACACTCAGTATTCGCTCCTCGACGGAGCCATCCGAATTTCCGATGCCGTAGTTAAGGCAAAGGACTACAAGATGCCGGCCCTGGCCATTACGGACCACGGAAATCTTTTTGGGGCCATGGAATTTTATACCGTCGTTCAGGCAAGCGGCATCAAGCCAATTATAGGATGTGAGGTTTACGTTGCCCCTGGATCTCGTTTTACCCATTCAACAAGGCCGGGCGAGCCCCATTCGCATCATCTGATTCTGCTCTGTGAAAACGAGAAAGGCTATCGAAATCTCTGCCGGCTTGTCACCAAAGGCCACCAGGAAGGTTTTTACTACAAGCCCAGGGTTGATGCGGAACTTCTGGAAGAATTCAATGAGGGACTGGTTTGTTTGAGTTCATGCATGTCAGGGGAAATTGGCGTACGTATTTTGGCGGGTGACGAGAAAGGAGCCGAAGATAAAGCCGCCTGGTACCGAGGCGTGTTTGACGATGGTAGATACTTCTTGGAAATTCAGGAAAACGGGCTCGAAAATCAGCGGAAGGTCAATCAAGGTATTCTCCAATTATCCAAACGGCTCAACATACCGCTGGTCGCAACAAATGATTGCCACTATCTGGAGAAGTCGGATCATCGGGCTCATGAGATCCTGTTGTGCATCCAGACCGGGAAAAAGATCGATGACCCCGGCAGGCTCATCTTCGATACAGACCAGTTTTATTTCAAGTCACCGGAACAGATGGCCCACGATTTTCGTGAGGTTCCCGAGGCCCTCCGAAACACGCTGGCCATATCTGAGCGGTGCTCCCTGTTGCTTGAATTCGGCCAATTACACATGCCGCGCTTCGATCTGGGAACCGGTGAAACCTTGAGAGAACGTCTCGAGAAGGATGCACGGGACGGTCTGGAGCAACGAATTAACAGACTCCTGCAAAGCGGCCATATCGATCCGATTGGGGAGCAAGAGTACAGGAAGCGCCTGGATCACGAGATACTGCTGATACAGGAAATGGGCTTTTCAGGATATCTGCTCATTGTTGCAGATTTCATCCGTTTTGCCCGCGCTAACAGAATTCCGGTGGGACCAGGCAGGGGGTCTGCTGCCGGATCTCTTGTGGCCTATTGTCTGGGGATCACGGACATTGATCCCATTCGTTACAAACTCCTCTTCGAACGATTTCTCAATCCTGAACGAAGGAGTATGCCCGACATCGATGTGGATTTCTGCACAGAGGGTCGTGAACGGGTCATTGAGTATGTTTCCAGGAAATACGGCAAGGACAACGTGGCCCAGATAATTACGTTCGGAAGAATGCAGGCCAAAGCCGTGGTGAGGGACGTTGCTCGCGTCATGGGATTGCCTTACGCGGATGCAGACAAAATCGCAAAGCTGATACCCGATGCTCTTAGAATCACGCTCGACACAGCCATCAAGGAAGAACCGCGATTGCGGGAGATGATAGAAAGATCTCCGGATGTTGGAGACCTGATAAATGCAGCCAGGTCTCTGGAAGGGCTGACAAGACACGCTTCCACACATGCAGCAGGAATAGTGATCTCTGACAGACCGCTGGTGGAGCACCTACCACTTTATGTCGGGAACAACAAAGAAACCGTAACTCAGTACGACATGACGTGGGTTGAAAAAATCGGTTTGGTCAAGTTCGACTTCCTCGGGCTCAAGACCCTCACAGTTATCGATCAGGCAATACGCCTCATCGAGAAATCACGCGGCATCGAACTGGATATGGGATCTATCCCTCTGGATGATAAAGAGACTTTCGAACTTCTTTCCAAGGGCGACACTCTGGCCATATTTCAACTCGAATCTTCCGGCATGAGGGACGTGCTGACCAAATTCAAGCCATCAGTGTTCGAGGACCTCATCGCCATACTGGCGCTCTATCGGCCAGGGCCGCTCGAGTCCGGCATGGTGGACGATTTTATCAACCGCAAGCACGGACGCACGCCTATAGAATATCACCTCCCGGAGTTGGAGCCTATTCTCAAGGAAACTTATGGAGTCATTGTCTACCAGGAACAGGTGATGAACATTGCGACCGCCCTGGCAGACTACACCATGGGAGAAGCCGATCTCTTGCGTAGGGCCATGGGAAAGAAAAAAGCATCCGAAATGGCCGAACAGAAAAGCCGTTTTGAGAAAGGAGCGGCCAGGAACAAGCTGGATCCGGAAAAAGCTGCTCACATATTCGAACTCATGGAGAAATTCGCCGGTTATGGTTTCAACAAGTCCCATTCAGCGGCGTACGCAATGGTAACCTACCAGACCGCATTTCTGAAGACTCACTACAAACCTGAGTTTATGGCTGCGCAATTGAGCTGTGAATCGGGAAACACCGACAAAATCAAGGTCTATATCTCAGAATGCCGAGAAATGGGAATCGAGATCCTACCGCCCCATGTCAACCAATCTGTGGAAGGATTCCAAGTAGTTGACGGAAAAATCGTTTTTGGGCTGGGCGCACTGAAAAACGTGGGAGAAGGCGCGGTCGGGTCCATCTTAGATGCGAGGGAAAAGGCAGGGCTCTTCTGCAGTCTCCAAGATTTCGTGAGGCGGGTAGATCTGCGCAAGGCGAACAAAAAAGTGCTGGAAAGTCTCATCAAATGCGGAGCCTTCGATGGCATTGGGCCATCTCGAAGAGCCATGATAGATGCCATGGATTCGGTGCTTGAACAAGGCGCCGGATTTCAGAGAGAACAGAATGAGGGTCAGTTCAATCTCTTTTCAATGGAATGCGTTGCGGGCGAAACTGGAAACTTGACCGATTTCAGTATTCCGAAACTCCCAGAATGGGAGGACCTTACAAAGCTGTCCTTTGAGAAAGAGATACTGGGCTTCTACGTTACGGGACACCCCCTGATGAACTATGAGGATCTCATCGGAAAGTTTGCCGGGGTATTCTCATCCACACTGTCGGAGCTACCTCCATCAGCGCCGGTAAAGATGGCCGGTCTCGTGAAGAGCCTCAAAGAGATAACCACCAGGAAAGGCGACCGCATGGCTTTTGTGATGTTGGAGGACATGACGGGCTCGACGGAGATTACCGTGTTCTCGGATCTCTATCAGAAGAATAGAGACCTGTTGGAATCAGGAGAGCCTCTGGTGGTGGCGGGAGTGAGAAACGGCGACACGGACGCTCCGAAAGTGTTGGCCAACGAGATCCATCGCTTGCAGGAGGCTCCCCGCCATTTCAGCAAGGGGCTGCGAATACGGATTTCCACGCCCGGAGCAGACCCGTTCCAGATAAAAGACCTCAAGAGAATACTCTCCCGGCACAAGGGCCGCCTTCCCGTCAAGATTAACGTGGTTATCCCGAATCGCAGCGAAACGGTGATAAATTTGCCCTCCACCACGTGCGACGCGTCTGAGGCCATGCTCGCAGAAGTTTACAACACCTTCGGGTACCAGGCAGTAACCTTTGAATGAGCCGGAGTGAGCAAGGGGCGTACACCTACAGGCCGGTTTTATCTCACATCTCGGGTCCGACTCCTCAACAGCTCAATTCCTCATGGGCTCACATGCCCACATTGGCTTTTCTTGCCATGTCATAATAATAAAAAACCACTTATTGTTTGTTTGTTAATGTAATAAAATGCTATGTTAATTTAATTAATCATCTGAACATATTGTAACAATTGTTTTATTAGTGACTATTCAAGTGGAATGTGATAAGAGTCTGCGGGCAATAATGGCTGGTGAAGACCCTTGTCAGCCGCGAAGCCGCGCTCCGGGTGCCTTTGAAGAGCCGTCAATCATTGAATATGATTCTCAATCACCGAACATTCCCCCTCATGTCTCTCCTTGCGGCTCTAGCCCTGCTTGCAGGAGCGGATTCGGCGACGGCCCAATTTGTGCCTTTGCCCAATCCCGTGCCGCCTGCAGTATGGCCTCTTACTGCAAGCCGGTTTTACATGCAGGCGGGTGTGAGGTACCGCTCAATAGACACATTGCGGATCCGGCAGGAACAAAGCCAGATCACATACGAGGAACTCGGCGTTCCTGCCTTTGGCCCTAACGTTACAGGCGAGTTCGGTACCGGCACAGGCGTGGCCGGTTATCCCACCAACCCCCTCCTGGGAAACCTCAATCCAAACCTTTCCGGTTTTTGGCAGTACAATAATGGGTTCATCAATTCAAGTGCTCCTCCGCTGGACCCGACTGCCGCTGCCGGAACTTTTCCATATCCCCAATTACCTGAGGTCATGCTGGGAAGGTTTGTCCATACTCCAGGGGGAGGAGGTGCAACCTCGGCGTACAACATCGGGAGCTTTCAAATTAATGACACCTTTCTCCAGGTGGATAACCCGGTGCAACTGGTGAGGGACCCAGTGATCGTGACGGGTTTAGATAGGGATTTCGAGCGCCCGAGTGACGTAATTGTCAAAATCAGTTCCGTGGCTGAAACCACAAGGGTGAGCTGGAGCCGTTTGATTGACGGCACATACCCTGCGGGTTCGCCCGAAGTGCAGAGCCGATTGTTCGACGGTACAGGCTTTGCCTTTGATGCGGGTTTTGCCCCGGGGCTATGGACTGCTTCCATTGAATTCGGTTACCAGGCTTCGAGTTTTTTCGATGTGTTTTACGGATTCTCATCGTTCAATTTCGACGCCACGGCTTCCCGATCCGCCATTATCCAGGCAAACTTCGGCAGAAGGGGTTTTACTGACACTTTTTCCTTTTATTCCAACTTACCAAACACCTGGAGGATTAAGGACTTCAACAGCGCCTCGGCCTTGCAGCCCTGCGGCGATCCTATTTCTCGGTGTCGTGGATGCGGCAATGATTGCACAGGTTCTGCGGGCTGTGACCAGGATTGCCAGACGCTAGGGGTAGGAGGATGCCCGGATTGCCCGAACGAGTTTGTGGCCAATTACCGTATCTGGCCGGATGGGGTGGGGCAGGGGGCCTACCCTGTGCGCCAGTTCTACGAGGTCTTCCCCGCGGATGCTCAGAAAGAGAACCTGAATGAAGAAATCAGCCAGAGGGTTGATGTAGGCGTACGAGAGAACCGGTTTGGCGGCCGTAGCTGGACGCCCATCTATGGGATCGGAAGGCTGGGTGTCAGCTTGGGCGCTCTGTTGAGTCCCATATCGTACAGAATAAGCGGTACAAAACGGGTTACCTCCCTGGGGCCACGGCTCCCAGGAACGATTTTCGAAAACATAGCAGAGGTCCGAACCGGGGTCTGGTGGAATGTCGGGGTATTTGTCGGTACTGATCTCCAAATTCAATATGGGTCACTCTTTGCCAGAGGCGCAGTCGAATACAGCGCATGCCGCAACCAGAGTGCGAGCCTTTTCCAGGTGGAAACAACCGTTAATCCCGGCGGCTTCGCCACCCTATTGAGTGCGGGTTTCACGTTCTGACCCAGGAGTCACCTTGAAAAAAATTCTCTTGTTCACTCTCAGCATGGTTCTGTTTACGCTGCTCCTTCCTGAAGGAGACGCACAATCCTCGGGAAGGTGGGTGGTGTGTTTCAAAATCGAAGTGTTCAAAGGCCCCGCTGCCGTCAATCAGACGTGCATCCGGTGTGCACTGGCAGATTCAGGTGGCTATAGTTATGTATATCCAGGTAGTTCTGGCAATGTTTGCGCCGGTTCCAGGAGATCTGAATGGAGAACCTTTTCTACAAGAGCGGCCGCTGTAAGTTGGATAGACACAAACTGTGGCTGCCGGAGTAGTGCAGATGTGCCCCCGCCATACTGAACAATCAGTTTGGCGGAAGAATTTCTTTGAGTCGCTACCATTTCACCCGGATCTTGGTTGCGTCTCTGTCCCTCGGTCGATACAGCAGGAATCCATTTTCCAGGCCGAACCGGTACAAATCCCGGGTGATTCTCACATCCTCACGGCAATACTTCTCCAGCAAATCCATCCTTCCTTCTCTAAACCACTTTACAGCCTCCAGCCCGTTTCCGGATTTCTTGGCACCCAACGTGAATTCCGCCAGATGGTCCAGGTGCAGCCGATGTCCAAGCACGTCCTGTACGTGCAGGAGGATGTCCAGGTTGTTGAGACTTCTTAAATTCTCCCTGGTATAAGCACGAAGAACTTCATAATCGAATTTCAGATGATTGTAACCCACCACAAGGTCCGCGGATTCCAGCAGTTCTATCAAGTCTGACACATTCTCCTCGGTGAACGTTATAAATCCGTGTTCCTCCGTGTGTGCCACGCCCAGAGACAGTTTCATCTTTGAGATGTTTTTCCATCCTCCCACCTCTTCAGCGAGTTTCTGGGTTTCAAGGTCGAAGACGACAACCTTTTTTGGTTTTTGTGCCTTACTGGGCCTTGGGGCAGGCGAATTCCCATCGGGTTTGTTATTGAGTTCATCCGGAAACAGCAGCCTAGCAGTCGACGGGGGAGCAGTTTTCTTGGTAGCCATGGTCGTCATCTCCTTGGGGTTGAGTAAAAGGTCCAGAGTCATAAGGCAGGCCTGCTTATCCAGAGGCTTGTTTCCTGAGCCGCACTTCGGGGAATGGATGCAGGAGGGGCATCCGTCTTCGCAAGGACATTTTTGAATCAGCAGGCGGGTTTTTCCCAAGAGTTCTTCTATTACGCCAAAAGCCCGGTGAGCCAGCCCTACTCCACCGGGGTGACCGTCATAGATGAAAACCGCGGCACGGCAGACCTGCTCATGTTGAGGTGTGCTGATCCCGCCGATGTCGTCCCTGTCGCATAGGGCAAACAGGGGGAACATTGATATGGCAGCATGTTCCAGAGCGTGGATGCCGCCCATGAAGTGAAGCTGGGCCAGCTTTATTACATTTTTGATGTTGTCGGGAATTTCTATCCAGATTCCCACTGTTTCGAAATGGACCGGGGGAAGAGACAGGTCCACAACGCCTAAGAGTTCTTGCCCCGATGTTTTGCGTTTCTCATAAGCAATAATCCGTTCGGTGACCTTCAGCCTCGCCTCACTGACAGTGAAGCCAGGAAACGTCTTGGTCCGGATCGGAGCCCCCATTATCTGGGTGTCTTTTTCCGAAAGTGCTCGTGTGTAATACGGAAGCTTTGACGGTTTCACAAATATGTTGCGGCGCACAAGATCAAGGGTTGTCACGACATATTGTTTGGCCCGGTGCAGGTAAACTGCTCCTTCATGGCACTCAGTCAGGGCTCTAATGCCTGACGATTTCCCTACGGGGGTGTTGGGGCCTTCCAGAAAGATGGAGTAGGACAGCCCTATACCGCGTAGATCAACATCCAGGTGAGGCCGTCTGGACAGAGCGTTGATAGCTCCTTCTTTAGACAGGTAAATGGTCCCGGCTTCCAACAACTCGTCGAGCACGGACCTTACCTCTGTTTCCGTAGTCCATGGCTCATCCGGCTGTATCGGCAATTCCGCCGCCGCACAGGGTATGTGGCGCTTGAGTACTTCTACGTTCCGAGGATCTAGGACGGCTTCTTCGCAATTTCGCTCAAAGAAGTCTTTTGGATTATTTAAGAAATACTGGTCCAGCGCATCATTACCCGCGATCATGACCACGGCGCTGGGCCTTGAACCTCTTCCAACTCTGCCCCCCCGCTGCCATGTGTTCACTATGGTTCCCGGATAGCCCACGAGGAGGCAAAGATCCAGCCCCCCCACATCTATGCCCATTTCCAGTGCGGACGTGGAAATCACCCCATCCATGCGACCTGAAAACAGTTTAGATTCAATTTCACGGCGCTCTTCCGGCAAAAAGCCGGCTCTATAAGAACTGATTCGATCACGCAGAAAAGGCGCTTCATGGAGAACCCATGTAGTGATGAGTTCCGTTATCTTGCGGGCCCGCGTGAAAACTATCGTCTTTAATCCGCCTCGGACCGCTTTTACAAAGAGTTTTGCCGCCACGGTGTACGGACTAAGAGCCGGTTTCAGAAAAAGAAAGTGGCGTTCTGCAGACGGAGCCCCTGATCGGGCGACAACCTCCATAGGCTTACCGATGAGCTTCGCGACAAACTCCTCAGGGTTGGCAATGGTGGCTGAACATGCAGTAAACTGTGGGCTGCGACCGTAGTGGTTGCAGATGCGTAGCATCCTGAGAATGACCTGGTTGACATGGCTCCCGAAAATACCCTTGTACGTGTGAACTTCGTCCAGCACTACGTAGGAGAGGTTTGCGAACAATTCCTTCCACGCGTCGTGATACGCCAGGAGGGACAGGTGAAGCATGTCGGGATTGGTGATGAGGATGCTGGGCGGTCGGCTTCTGATCTTGCGGCGCTCTGACTCAGGAGTATCACCATCGTACACGGCGACTGTAACCCCGGAGTCCCCTGCCAGGGCGTTAAAGGCATCCCTTTGATCCCGTTCCAGCGCTTTTACAGGAAACAGGAATAGGGCTCTGAAGGAGGGGTCCTTGAAGAGGCGGTCCAAAACCGGAACCTGGTACGCGAGACTCTTTCCACTGGCCGTACTGGTCGAGAGAACTACGTTTCTTTTTTGAAGTGAGTACCGGATGGCCTCCGCCTGGTGAGCGTAAAGCGACCCTATACCTGCGGACCGGACCAGTTCAGTCACCCTCGGATGTATTCCGGCCGGTATGGGCTCGCACTTGGGAGGGCTAGCCTTAAAGGTATGGTGATGGACGACATCCCACCCGTAATTTTCAGGTCGACCCAGCCACTCTAGAAAATTAGTCAGCACGGCTGTACCAATAATATCAATAAATAATATCAATAAATTAACAGTAATGGAACACGAAGCAGCCGGATAATATAATCGCCGCCAAGCAGTGTCAACCGTCAAAAGCCGGATTCTTGAACCAGGAGAGGTTTGCTGGGTTGTACATCCATCCGCAGGACCTTATGAAGACAGCTTGCCGCTTGTAATTCCAGCGGGAAAAGGTATTGTCATGGCACACTTAACGAGGAGGTTGTGCTGTGGAAAAAAGGGCGTGGGACCGCATCAGGGTGGAGAAGGTGAACGAAAACATTACGCGTAAGATGTTCTGGGGCCAAAACATTATGGTGACAAAGTGGGAGTTGGCGCCCGACACTCAGATCCCTGTGCATGATCATGTGAGCGAGCAAGTGACCATGGTTGAGCGAGGGTCGGTAACTCTGTGCTTTCCGGACGAGGAAGAAGTCACATTGAATGACGGGGAGATGCTTATCATTCCTTCATCAAAGCCGCACGGGGGGAGAGTGGGGTCGGATGGATGCACGGTTATGGACTTTTTTTCGCCTATCAGAAAAGATTTGATTGAAGTCGCCACGGCCTACTATTCCGGAACAGATTCTTCGGAAGAGAAGGGGGTGGCAGGCCATGCGGGAGTGCAGGAAAGGGATCCGCACGACCAACTCAACGGCTTTCTCTTATCGGTGGGAGTAAAGGTTCCGATTGAGAAACTGAGGGAAGTGCCGCTGGAAATTCTGGCGCGTTATTCCTACGAGAAGGAATGTATTACCATGGGCCAGTTGCGACGAGTTCTCGGACTTGACAAACAGCAGGCCAAAGAGCTTCTCCGAAAGTGGAAGCACGGAGACGATCACAGCGAGTCGAGCTATCGTCGCAGTCTGGAACGAATTATAGTTCTGCCTGGTGAAATCAAGGTGTATGGGGCAAAGTAGATGAAAGAAGACAAGATCGGCGCCATAAAAAATGCGATCAGGAAGAATTTCGACGCCAGCCCGGAGAGTTACCAGGCATTTGAGAGCCGATATGGTTTTTTCAAGGCTTTGAGCGGACGACTCATTGATTTCATGCATCCTCCAGAAATGGCCCGCATATTGGACATAGGCTGCGGAACAGGCGCAAGTTGCATTCAAATTCTAGACGCCATTCCCGGGGCAAGGGTTTGGGGGCTGGACAACTCCGTGGGTATGCTTCAGGCAGCTTGTTCCAGTATTGGGGAATCTGAGCGACTGAGGTTCGTGGAGGGAGATGCTACCAAGCTCAAGGAACATTTTAGCATACGGTTTGACGCTATAGTGTACAGCGCATCGATCTTTCTCATCCCTGACTACAAGGAGAGTCTTCGGCAAGCCAGCGACCTGCTTGTCCCTAGGGGGTCGGTGGGGTTGACTTTTATGGACGGGCTTTTCGATGTCGAGAGCAACAACCTATTTGAAGTCGCGGACAGACAAGCACAGAAAGGGGTAAGCCTCAAGAAACCCGTAAAAATGGATGAGTTCAAAAAATTCTTTGCAGAGACTTTTGGTATCAACAGGACAAAAACCGAGGGTTTTGAGCTTTCATGGGTCGCCCTAAGGCAATTTTTCTCAATACCTGCAATGTCAGCCGGACTGTTTCCGGGATTTCAATATGAAGAACGGGTGAGAAAGGTTCTGAGCATTTTTGATCACATACCGGTAACTAGAGCGTTTTTTCGATGGGTCCTGATGGCTGGTGAGAAGCGGGCGTAATCCTTTGGCACACGAGACTATTCATACTTTTTTCGCCCGACTGCCGACACAATAAGGGACGCGATTTAGCCGGCGTCGCTGTGATTGACCTGTAGGTGCATCGTCCCGCATCGGAATTTTCATTCGGAGCAGAGTGATTTGCTATCCTTGTGAGAAATGTTAGTGCGCCAGGCCAAGCTTGGCATTTTCTTACAGGGTGGAAGTCCCTGTCGGGTAAGGCTTAACCAGCCACCCGTATCGAGTGTTGCGGATATTGAGGAGGGAGTCAAGGACAACCGAACGAGATA